>ERZ813253.249-NODE-249-length-20970-cov-7.260231_pt1 | contig 20970 bp, 22 predicted proteins | sample MGYA00520893_ERZ813253 | MGnify/ENA primary metagenome ERZ813253 (study PRJEB31669, sample SAMD00080414) | marine metagenome | biome: oceanic hadal pelagic zone biome; feature: marine hadalpelagic zone; material: sea water | place: Pacific Ocean:Izu-Bonin Trench...
CATCGCCATTTTGGACGGCCTGCGCGACTCGGACGAGCTGGCCGAGGCCGACTTCCCGGCCCTGGTCGGGCGGGTCAGCTTCTTCGTCAACGCCGGGCTCAAGCTGATCACCGAAATCTGCAAGATGCGCGCCTTCACCGAGATGTGGGACGAGCTGCTTGAGAGGCGCTACGGCGTGGCCGACCCCAAGCTCCGGCGCTTCCGCTATGGGGTGCAGGTCAATTCCCTTGGGCTCACCGAGCAGCAGCCCGAAAACAACGCCTACCGCATCCTGATTGAGATGCTGGCGGTGGTGCTGTCGAAGGACGCCCGCGCCCGCGCCGTGCAGCTTCCCGCCTGGAACGAGGCCCTCGGCCTGCCCCGCGAATGGGACCAGCAATGGAGCCTGCGCCTGCAACAGATCGTCGCCCATGAGACCGATATCCTTGAGTTCGACGACATCTTCGAGGGCTCGATCGTGATCGCCGCCAAGGTCGCCGAGCTGAGGGCCACGGCCCAGGAAGAGATCGACCGCATCGCCGATCTGGGCGGCGCCGTGGCGGCCATCGAGAGCGGCTATACGAAACAGGCCCTGGTCGCCGCCAACGCCCGCCGCCTGGCCGCCATCGAGAGCGGACAGACGACCGTGGTCGGCGTCAACGCCTTTACCGAGAGCGGCATCTCGCCCCTGGCCGCCGGCCAGGACGGCGGTTTCCTGACCGTCGAGGCCGAGGCCGAGGCGGCCCAATTGCGCAACATCACCGCCTGGCGCAAGGCCCGCGACGGGGCCGAGGTCGAGGCCGCCCTCGCCGCCCTTAAGGCCGCCGCCGTCGAGGGCGCGAACGTCATGGAGCCCTCCATCGCCTGCGCCCATGCCGGCGTCACCACCGGCGAATGGGCCGGCACCCTGCGCGAAATCTATGGCGAATACCGCGCCCCCACGGGGGTCGCCACGGGGGTTGATAGCGCGCCGGGCGAGGCCGCAGGGCTCGATGACATCCGGGCGCGCACCGCCGCCCTGGCCGCGCGCCTGGGCGGGCCGATCAAGCTGCTGATCGCCAAGCCCGGCCTGGATGGCCATTCCAACGGCGCCGAACAGATTGCGCTGCGCGCCCGCGATTGCGGCCTCGACGTGATCTATGAGGGCATCCGCCAGACCCCCAAGCGCATCGTCGAAATCGCGCAAACCGAGGTGCCCCACATCATCGGCGTCTCGATCCTCTCGGGCACCCACACCCCGCTCATCCTCGACCTCATTGCCCGCTTGGCCGACGCCGGCCTGGCCAAACTGCCCCTGGTGGTCGGCGGCATCATCCCCCCCGCCGACGCCGAGGCGCTGAAGGCAAACGGCGTCGCGGCGGTCTATACGCCGAAGGACTACGAGCTGACGGCGATCATCGCCGATATGGTGGGGTTGGTGGAGAAGGGTGCCTAATCGTCGCCCAGCGCCGCCAGGCGGCCGTCCGGCTGGACACGGCGGTTGATTACCAGACGGTCGTGGAGATCGGCGATGGTGTCCCTGCCCCTGGTGACGAACAGGAAGGGCAGGAAGGCGTGGATCAGGCTGGCGGCCGCAGCCTTGAACAGCGGACCGGCGAAGCTCAGGGCCATGGCCATGTGTTCGCTGTAGGTTTCATCGACGCTGGCGGGATGGTCGGTGAATAATCTCTTCAACATGATATTTGCCTCTCTGATGTGCCGAGATTATGGCGGAGACGGCTTGGAAAAGGTTTTCTAATTCATCCATGTATTCCATGATTATTAGTATAAATTTTTGATAATTTATAATTTTATGGTATTTTATTTTATGGACACCATAGATCGTAAAATTCTTGCCATCCTACAAGACGATTCCACCATCGCCGTCGCCGAGATTAGCGAACGGGTCGGGCTGTCGGCGACGCCCTGCTGGCGGCGCATCCAGAATCTCGAAAAGGCGGGTGTCATCCGCCGCCGCGTCGTGCTGCTTGAGCCTAAGGCGCTCAATGTCGGGGTCACCGTGTTCGTCGGCCTGAAGACCAGCAAGCACGGTCGGGAGTGGTTCGAAGATTTTACCGCAAAGGTCGCCGCCATCGACGAGGTGGTTGAATTCTACCGCTTATCGGGGGATGTGGATTATCTGCTGAAGGTCGTGGTGCCGGACATCGCCGGCTATGACGCGGTCTATCAGCGGCTTATCGCGGCCATCGATTTCTCCGACGTCAGCTCGTCCTTCGCCATGGAAGAAATCAAATACACCACGGCCCTGCCCCTGAAATATGCGGTCTGACGAACGGCGTTGATCGCAAAGACGTGATTAAACGGGACCGTCCGGGGGCGCTATCATGGATCTGGAATTTTCAGGAGGCTCATCATGCTGCGCTCTATGATCGGCAGTCTGGTCCTCGGGCTGATATTGGCGGCGGGTCTTGCCGCGCCGTCGTTCGCCGCCGGCGATCCGCCGCCGCCGCCCATCGACTGGTCCGACTTCATCGACAGCCTGGGCGACACGCCGAAGGATGCCGTGGTCGGCGAAGAGATGTGCTAGGGGCTAGAATCTAGTCTAATACCAACCTTCGGTGATAAAGACCCCTAGAGACGGCTTCCCGTGGTTTTCGGCTAGGCGCGCGCGGCGCCGCGATGCAGCGCATCGCTAGGCGGGCAGAACGACGTCCGAAATCCACGGGAAGCCGCCGCCTGCGGTCGTGTCCGCTCACCCCCGGAGTGCGTCAGGAAACCTTACCGATGCTCAAGCATCGCTCGCGGTTCCCTTCCTTCCCGGGAATAAGCGGACACGATCTCTAGGGGTCTTTATCACCGAAGGTTGGTATAAGGTCGGGATGAGCTACCTCGACCGTATCGACGAATGCAATAATCACGACCCGTCGCACTACCGGCCCTTCCTGGTGGCCGGGCAGCGGGTCGGCTGGCTCCGGCAGCCGTTTCTCGATCGCCTGCGCGATTTTCCCGATGTCTTCAGCGTCGATAAAACGGCGGTCGGCCTCAACCCCGGCCTCGACAGTTACGAGACCCGCTCCGAGGCGTTCGATACGGTGCTGCGCGCCCTCGCCGCGGACGGCGCCATTGCCGGCTGGCGCGGCGAAAAATACCCGGTCTCCACCGGCTTTACCGACCCCCCGCTCATGCAGATGGAGCGCGCGGCGACGCCGCATTTCGGGGTCCGCGCCTATGGCGTCCATATCAACGGCTATGTCCGTTCGGGCAATACGATCCGGCTATGGGTCGCGCGGCGCGCCCCCGACAAGCCGAGCTATCCGGGAATGCTCGATAATTTCGTCGCCGGCGGCCAGCCCATCGGCATCGGCCTTCTGGACAATGTCATCAAGGAATTGGCGGAGGAAGCCGATGTGCCGCGCGAGATTGCCGAGCGGGCGGTCCCCGTGGGCGCAATTACCTATAGTCATGAGATGCCGGATGGCGAGGCGCCCGGCGGCTTAAAACCCGATGTCATCTTCGTTTATGATCTGGAATTGCCAGGCGATTTCGAGCCGCACAACAGCGATGGCGAGGTCGAAGAATTCTACCTCTGGTCCCTGGCCGAGGCGATGGAAACAACCCGCGAGACCCGCGACTTCAAATACAACTGCGCCCTGGTCAATATCGACTTCTTCATCCGCCACGGCGCGCTGAACCCCGAGACCGACCCCGACTATCTGGACATCGTCAAGGGGCTGCACGGGTAGAAGAAAGGGGGCAGGCTGATAATTGACATGTGGTATCATAATTCTATAATGACATCACATCAGAAACACCGAGGGCGGACCTCATGGCGGCATCGGAAAGAAAAGCGACAACATTCAGAATCGATTCCACGGTTAACAGCGGTTTGGTAAAGTTGAGCAAAATCCTAGGGAAATCGCTCAACAAGCTGGTCAACGAAGCGCTCAAAGAGTTTGTCGCCCGGCGCAGCCTGGAGATCGAGAACGATCTTGAGGCGACCCTCGCTGATTTACGCGCCTACCGTAAAAGCGACCCCAAGTTCGACCGCGCAATCGCTGCATTCGTCGAAGCCGAGGCGACGGGAATACATGATCCGGCGGAAGGGCACATCGTATTACGGGTCGGCCCGACCGAATCGAAGCTGCGCGAGCTTCTAAGTGAGTGATTGGGACGAAGACAGCAAGCAGAGTCGCGACAATCTTCTGCAAACCTTATCCAGCATTCGAGATGATGCCTTTCAACGGATTATGCCAACCGTAGAGGCAGCGCGCAGGTGGCACATCAGCATTATGGACGGGCTTACCACGCCGGCAAAAGAATATGTGGGCCGGTTCAGGGGAGAGCCCGGTCTTGAGAACATCGAGATCGAAGTTGGTGGTGAGTTGGGCGTTATTTCAGACCAAGTCGAAGAGGAATTGAGAGTTTTCGAGGAAAAGCTCTTGAAAATGGTGGCGCTACTCGACCGGGACATTCAGCCCGACCAGGACATGACCGCTGATCACGTGGCGGCGGCCATCGATCTGTGTGCCTGGGTTCATGCGGAATGGATACGCATTCATCCTTTTGCCAACGGCAATGGCCGAATGGCCCGACTTTGGGCCAACAGCATGGCAATGCGTTACGGCCTGCCTCCTTTCGTGCGTCTGCGTCCAAGGCCGGATGGTGGATATGGGGCCGCCGCAAACGCAGCGATGAGGGATCATTGGCGTTCGACGGTGCCAGTCTTCAGACTGATGTACCGAGAATTCATCCGCCGCTAACAACGCTATCCTTACCTCAGCCGCCGCATCCGTCCGGCCTGGCCCTCCAAGCCGGACGGCCAAACCGGACGATATTTGCTCTATGCGCTGAGGCGGTTGCCGGCCTGGCGGCGATTGCGGCCGCCGTTGCGGGACCGGTTGCGCCGATGGCGGGGGGCGCCGCGAGACGGCCTGTCCTGGCCCTCGCTCCGGTCATCGTTTGCCGGCGGCGGCGGCTCTTCCCCGACCACCGTCAGGCGGCGTTTGATGAGCCGTTCGATGTCGCGCAGGTAGCCGCGCTCGCTCGCGTCGCAGAACGAGAACGCAGCCCCGCCGGCGCCGGCCCGCGCCGTGCGGCCGATGCGGTGGACATAGCTTTCCGCCTCGTTGGGCAGCTCGAAGTTGATGATATGGCTGACCTTGTCCACATCGATGCCGCGCGCCGCGATATCCGTCGCCACCAGGACCCGCGCCTCACCGGCACGGAACCGCTTGAGCGCACGCTGGCGGGCGCCCTGGGACTTGTTGCCGTGAATGGCATCGGCGGAAACCCCCCATTTTGCGAGGCGTTCGGCGATGCGGTTGGCGCGGTGCTTGGTGCGCGAGAAAACGATGACGCGCGAGCAGGCCGGGTCTTTCAGGATGGTCGCCAGAAGCGCCATCTTATCCGGGCTGTTGACATGGTAGACACGCTGCTCGAGACGCTCGATCGGCGTTGCCGGGGGCGTCACTTCGATGCGCACCGGATTGCTGAGGATGTCGCCCGACAGGCGCTCGACCGCGCTCGGCATGGTCGCCGAGAACAACAGGGACTGGCGCGCGCGGGGCATGGCCGCGATGATTTTGCGCACATCGCGCACGAAGCCCATGTCGAGCATGCGGTCGGCCTCGTCGAGGACCAGATATTCAACCGCGCCAAGACTGATCTGGCGCTGGTTCATGAGATCGAGCAGGCGGCCCGGCGTGGCGACGACGATATCGACGCCCCGGCCCAGGGCCTTGACCTGGGGAACCTGACTGACGCCGCCGAAGATTACGACATGGCGCAGGTGCAGAAATTTGCCGTAGGCGCGGAACTCTTCGCCGATCTGAATGGCGAGTTCGCGGGTCGGGGCGAGGATCAGGGCGCGCGGGCTGCGCGGCTTCCTGTTCTCATGGCCCCGGGCAAGCCTTTGGAGTATCGGCAGGGCGAAGGCCGCCGTCTTGCCGGTGCCGGTCTGGGCGATGCCCAGCATGTCGCGGCCGGCAAGAAGTTCGGGGATGGCCCGCGCCTGGATCGGCGTGGGGATGGTGTGGTCTCGGCTCTTCAACGCACGCTGGATCGGCTCGGCCAGGCCGAGTTCCGAAAAATTACTAATATTCACGTAGGTATCCTTATATGCCTGACAGCGCGGCGGGCATGGTTTATGCAGCCGGTGACAGGCGTTTAACTCTGCCCCGGGCGCGGCCGGAGCGAATTGATTTTTGATGATTGTTCTTAGGATATGGTGCCGCTGAAAAGCGGCGCTTCGCGCAATCGCAAGACAATGTATGGCGGGTAAATGGGCGAGACGGAGCGAAATGTCAAGACGTTCAATTATTTATATCAAACATACGTCTTCAAATAAGCACCGGCTTTTCTGATCGAGGCGAGAGACTAGAGCCCGAGGTCGGACAGTCCGGGATGGTCGTCCGGCCGCCGTCCCAAGGGCCAGTGATACTTCCGATCCTCCTCCCTGATCGGCAGATCATTGATGCTGGCGATCCGCAGGCGCATCAGGCCGTCCTCGTCGAACTCCCAGTTCTCGTTGCCGTAGGAACGGAACCAGTGCCCGCTGTCGTCATGCCATTCGTAGGCGAAACGCACGGCAATTCGATTTTCACGGAAAGTCCATAGCTCCTTGATCAGGCGATATTCGAGCTCGCGCGCCCATTTGCGGGTGAGAAAAGCCTCGATCTGCTCGCGGCCTTGAATGAATTCCGCGCGGTTCCGCCATAGGCTGTCGACGGTATAGGCCTGCGCGACCTTTTGCGGATTGCGGCCGTTCCAGCCGTCTTCGGCGAGCCTCGCCTTCTCGGCAGCGGTCTCGGCGGTAAAGGGCGGCAATGGTGGTCGAGTCATGTTCCGGCATTCTCCCTGTGTCCCGCGAAGGATGAACCATACATCGGCGTACGGGTGACCACAAAGCCCACCCCCAGCGCCCGCCAATCGATGGCGTCGACGGTCGCCCAGGCGACGAATTGCGGTGGCATTTAGTTTCCCTTGTGGTTTGCCATGATTCGTTGAACCGTGGCGTCAAATGCCTCCCTGCTCTTCATTACCGTCGACACGATCATGGCGCCCTCCAGCGCGGAAACGATCTCGATCGGCGTCATGAGCTTCAACGAAGACGGTAATCGTCTATGAATCTTCTCCAGCCATTCAGTATTCGCCTGGAAAAAAGCCTGGGTGCGGGCATTGATCCGCGCCGACAAGCCGTTGGCTTCCGCTCCCATGATAGCGCATAGACAGACAGACTCTCCGACAATCAAAGCCTCGCCATACAATGCAATGAAGGCCTCAAGCGTTCCGATCGGGCCAACCTCTTCAAGGTCAATTTCATCGAGTCGGGCCTGAAAGCGCTCCGCGTAGCGCTTGACCAACTGCTCTCCCAAACTCTCCTTCTGGGGAAAATAGTAGTGGACGCTTGCACTCTTCACGCCGACATCATTGGCCAGATCACGGAAGCTCACAGCATTGTACCCGACCGCGCGTACGCGCTTCTCGGCCGCATCGAGAATGCGTTCGCGCATGGATGAGCTGTCCGTCATTTTACTTACCAAGTTATTCTACCTATCGATAGATAGCTCTTGACAACGCGCTCGTCAACACGATATAAAATTAACTATTTACTGATAGATAGACACATCACCAAGACTAAGGAGACACATTATGGCTAAGCGCGTGCTTATGGTTCTGACCTCCCATGACAACATGGGTATCAGCGGCAAGAAGACCGGCAACTGGTTCGACGAGGTTGCAACCCCGTACTACACGTTCAAGGAACAAGGCCTAGAGGTCGTCATGGCGAGTCCCCGGGGCGGCGCGGCGCCGATCGACCCGTTCAGCTACGACGATGCCTTCACGACCGACAATACCCGCAAATTTGAGGATGATCCTGCCGCTCAACGGGCTCTGGCAAATACGCTGAAACTCAGCGACATCAACAACCGCGACTTTGACGGCGCTTTTTTCCCAGGTGGCTACGGCCAGCTGTGGGATCTGGCGAGCGATTCCCATGCAATCGGGATGATCGAGGAAATGATCGAGGCCGAGACACCGGTGGCCATGGTCTGTCACGCGCCGGCAATATTGCGGGATGCCAAGAAGCCGAATGGTGAGCCGCTGGTGAAGGGCAAGGACGTGACCGGCTTCACGGACGCGGAAGACAGCGAACTCGACCTCTCCCGTCACCTGCTCTTCTCCCTGGAGCAGGCGATGACCGCCAACGGCGCAAACTTCATGCGCTCCAACGCCAACTGGAACCCGAATGTTGTCGAGGACGGCGCGCTGATTACCGGCCAGAACCCGGCATCGGCCGGGCCGATCGCCGAAGCCCTCGCAAACAGGCTCGGCTAAGCAGCCCCATTTATCGGAGGCGGACAAATGTCGGCCTCCGACAACCCTTCTGCAAATCAGCCTCGATAGAAGACCAAACTCAAATTCCCTTGCCTCACGGGGTGGGAAGCCATCGACGGGCGGACATCATGGCCGCTCCGCGAAGCCTGTTTTATGATCCCTGCCCCAGCGCCCGCCAGCCGATGTCGCGGCGGCAGAAGCCTTGGGGCCAGTCGATGGCGTCGACGGCGGCGTAGGCGCGTTCCTGGGCCGCGGCGAGGGTCTCCCCGGTGGCGGTGACGCCGAGCACCCGGCCGCCCGTGGCGATGGTCGCGCCATCCTCGCGCAGGCCGGTGCCGGCGTGGAAGATGACGGCGCCCGCCATGGCGTCCGCCCCCTCGAGCCCGCCGATCACCGATCCCTTCTCGTAGGCCCCGGGATAACCCTCGGCCGCCATCACCACGCAGAGCGCCGCCGTGTCGCGCCAGCGCAGGGTGATCTTATCCAGCACCCCGTCACAGGCGGCGATCAGGGCGGGCAACAGGTCCGACATCAGCCGCGTCACCATGACCTGGGTTTCGGGATCGCCGAAGCGGGCGTTGAATTCGATCACCTTGGGGCCGTCATCGGTCAGCATCAGCCCGGCGTAGAGCACCCCCTTGAAGGGCCTGCCCTCGGCGGCCATGGCGGCCAGGGTGGGCTCGATGATGGCGCTCATGATCTCGGCGGCCATGGCGTCGTCGACCGCCGGGGTCGGCGAATAGGCGCCCATGCCGCCGGTGTTGGGGCCCAAATCGCCCTCGCCCAGCGCCTTGTGATCCTGGGCGGCGGCGAGCGGCAGGGCATGGACGCCGTCGACCAGGGCGTGAAAGCTGGCCTCCTGGCCGATGAGCTTTTCCTCGATCACCCATGCGGTCGCCGCGTCGCCGAGGGCGGCGCCGAGAGTGTCGATGGCGGCCAGGGCCTCCTCCACGGTCTCGGCGACCACCACGCCCTTGCCGGCGGCCAGGCCGTCGGCCTTGACCACGATTGGCGCGCCTTGTTCGCGGATATAATCCTTGGCCGCCGCGCCGTCGGTGAAGCGCCCATAGGCGCCGCTGGGGATGTTGTATTTGGCGCAAAGATCCTTGGTGAAGCCCTTCGATCCCTCGATCACGGCGGCCGCGGCGTTGGGGCCGAAAGCCTTGATGCCCACCGTCTCGAGCGCATCGACCAGGCCCGCCACCAGGGGTGCTTCCGGGCCAACCACGACGAAATCCACGGCGCGGTCCCGGCACAGCGAAATCAACCCGTCGATGTCATCGGCGGCGACCGCCACGCATTCCGCCTGGGCGGCGATTCCGGCGTTGCCCGGCGCGCAGAACAGCGCGTCGCACAGGGGTGATGCGGCGATCGCCCAGCACAGAGCATGCTCCCGCCCGCCCGATCCAACCACCAAAATCTTCATAGCGCCCCCTTGCTCCACCGAGAGCCTCTTGTATCATAGGGGGCGAAACAAATGACCGACATTCCCGGCAATATTCCCGAATATAGCGTCAGCGAAATCTCGGCGGCGGTGAAGCTGTCCGTCGAGGCGGCGTTCGACCGGGTCCGGGTGCGCGGCGAAATCTCGCGCATCACCCGGGCGAAATCCGGCCATGTCTATTTCCGCCTCAAGGACGAGAACGCGGTGATCGACGCGATCTGCTGGCGCGGCGTCGCGGCCAAGCTGCGCCATCAGCCGGAAGACGGCCTCGAGATGATCTGCACCGGGCGGCTGACCACCTATCCCGGCCGCTCGTCCTATCAAATCATCGTCGATCACGTGGAGCCGGCGGGCGAAGGCGCCATGCTGAAGCTGCTCGAGGACCGCCGCCGAGCGCTCGCCGCCGAGGGCCTGTTCGACGAAGACGCCAAGCAGGCAATCCCCTTTCTGCCCGAGGTCATCGGCGTCGTCACCTCGCCGACCGGCGCGGTCATCCGCGACATTCTGCACCGCCTCGCCGACCGCTTTCCGCGTCCCGTGCTGGTCTGGCCGGTCGCCGTTCAGGGCGAGCGCGCCGCCGCCGAGGTGGCCCACGCCATCGCCGGCTTCAACCGCCTGGAGCCGGGCGGGCCGATCCCGCGCCCCGATCTGCTGATCGTCGCGCGGGGCGGCGGCAGCCTGGAAGACCTGTGGCCTTTCAATGAGGAAATCGTCGTGCGCGCCGCGGCGGCCAGCGCCATTCCGCTGATCTCGGCGATCGGCCATGAGACCGACACCACCCTGATCGACTTCGCCGCCGATCTGCGCGCCCCGACGCCGACCGCCGCCGCCGAGCTGGCCGTGCCGGTGCGCGCCGAATTAAGCGCCCGGGTGATCGACCTCGGCGGCCGCATGATCGGCGCCATGGGACGCAACCAGGAGGCCAAGCGCAATGAGCTGCGCGGCCTGGCGCGCGGCCTGCCGAGCGACCCGAGACGCCTGCTCGAAGGCGCCACCCAACGGCTCGATGGCGTCTCGGAGCGGATGCTGGCGGCGCTTCGCCTGTGGGTCGAGCGGCAACGGGCGCGCATCCCGACCCTGCGTCCCGGTTCCCTGGCAAGCGGCATCCTCCATCGCCGCGAAGCCTTCGCCGCCCTGGCGCCCCGCCTGCGCCGCGCCCTGGAGCGCGGTCTCGGCCAGGTCCGCGAACGCCTCACCGCCCAAGCGCGCCTGCTGGAAGGGCTAGGCTTCGAGCAGGTGCTGGCGCGGGGCTTCGTCCTGGTGCGCGACGGTCATGGCACGCCCCTGGTCTCGGCCGCCGAGGCCAAACCGGGCATGGCCATCGAGCTGACCTTCCACGACGGCGCCCGCGCCGCGTCCATAGAGGGTAGCGCCGGCAAGAAGGCCCCCAAGAAAAAAGCTCAGCCCGAAAAAGGTCAGGGAGATTTGTTTTGAAATTCTGGCCTCTCCTGGCAGCGATTTTGCTCGCATTGTTTGTCCTGCACACGCCGCCCCTCGCCGCCCATGAGCTTCGCCTCGACGGCCCGCTGATCCAGGGCGGGCTGGTGATCGGCACCACCGAGCCGGACGCCGTGGTGCGCTTCGACGGGCGCCAGATCAGGGTCTCCGCCCAGGGGGTTTTTCTGATCGGCTTCGGCCGCGACGAGTTGGGCCCCTTGATGCTCGAGGTGCGCCACGGCGACGGCGGCGTCACCACCAGGCGCCTGGTCATCGAGCCGCGCGACTACCAGCTGCAACGCATCGATGGCCTGCCCGCCAAGATGGTAAACCCGGGTGCCGAGGCCCTGGCGCGCATACATCGCGAAGGGGCGATGATCGCGGCGGTACGCGCCATGGACAGCCCCGAACCCCTGTTCGCCGGTGGCTTTGTGTGGCCGGCGCACGGCCCGATCAGCGGCGTCTATGGCAGCCAGCGCATCCTCAACGGCGAACCCAAGCGGCCTCATTTCGGTGTCGATGTGGCGGCGCCGGCGGGCGCGCCGGTAACCGCGCCCGCCGACGGCGTGATCGCGCTGGCCGAGGACGACCTCTATTACACCGGCGGCACGGTGATGATCGACCACGGCCATGGCCTGACCTCGGTCTATTCCCATATGAGCGCGGTCACCGCCAGCCTCGGCCAACGGGTCTCCCAGGGCGACGTGATCGGCCGCGTCGGCGCCACGGGCCGGGTCACCGGCGCCCATCTCGACTGGCGCATCAACCTGTTCAAGACCCGCCTGGACCCGGCCCTCCTGGTCGGGCCGATGGGGGAAGAATAGCAGTCAGCAGTCAGCAGTCAGCAGTCAGCAGTCAGCAGTCAGCAGTCAGCAGTCAGCAGTCAGCAGTCAGAATAATAAAGATAAAAATACCGCAAGTGCAACAATAATAGGTGTATATACACGTTTATTTTGCCTACCCGTTCTTTCTTACGCCCGTTTCTCTGACAGCTGATAGCTGATAGCTGATAGCTGATAGCTGATAGCTGATAGCTGATAGCTGATAGCTGATAGCTGATAGCTGATAGCTGATAGCTGATAGCTGATAGCTGATAGCTGATAGCTGATAGCTGATAGCTGACAGTCTGATCTCACGCATCGAACAAGGGGCGGCCGCCTTTGATGCCGGATTGACGGATGATCGAGCGTTTTATTTTCCCCATGGCGCCGTGCTCGATCTGGCGCACGCGTTCCTTGCTGATGCCGAGTCTGCGGCTCAGCGCCTTCAGCGTAACGGCATCGTCGCCGAGCCGGCGCGCGTCGATGATACGGCGTTCGCGCACCGTCAGTTCGTCGAGCGCCGCCGCCAGCCAGCGCGACCGGGTTTCACCGTCGAGCCGTGACACCGCCCTGGCCTCGGGCGACGGCGCCGGGTCGGCCAGATGGTCCTGCCATTCCTCCTCGCCATCCAGACCGGCCGGCGCGTTGAGAGACTGGTCGTTGGCGGAGAGCCTGTTTTCCATGGCTTCGACATCGCCGATGGGAACCTTCAACTCGTCGGCGATATGCCGGCGGGCCTCGGCGGTCAGCCGTCTGTCGTGGGGCTCGTCGATGCGCGCGCGCAGGCGGCGGAAATTGAAGAACAAGGACTTTTGCGCCGCCGTGGTGCCGGTCCGCACGATCGACCAGTTGCGCAGGATATATTCCTGCATGGCGGAACGCACCCACCAGGCGGCGTAGGTCGAGAAGCGCGCTTGGCGCTCGGGCTGGAAGCGCTGGGCGGCAATCAGCAGGCCGACGACGCCCTCCTGGACAAGGTCACTCAGGGACGCGCCATAGCGGCGGTATTGCATGGCGGGGCGCACGACAAGACGGGTGTAGGCGTCGATCAAGCCGTGCAGGGCCTCGATATCGCCGGTCTCGCGCCAGCGAACAGCGAGGGCCAATTCGTCCGCGCGCGACAGCAGCGGGGCGCGCATGGATGTCGAGATGAAGCGCCGGCTGGCGCGCTGTACTTCCAGGCTCTCGACGATGGTCATAGGCTAATCCCATGCGGCCGATCCCGGCGACCGCGACTGTTTCTCCCCCCGTTTGGTGACGGAGGTTAGTCTGTGGGCGGGCGTTGGGAAAAACCAAATCAACCCCTCTCACTTCCATGTGAGCACAAGGGCAATTTGCGTGATCCGCTGAGCACGAACGGGACGTTTCAGCCTTCGAGCTGCTCGACGCAGGCCCCACTCATGTCGAAACAAGCAGCCTGGAGGGGGCCGCCGGAGCCGCAACCGCCGTCGATGCTGGCGGTATGGGCGGTGAAACGGACGCCACCCTGCTTGCGGTCATAGCCGCGCACGATCATCTTGAAGCTGCTGTAGGGCTCGGTGATCTTATCGAAACCGTCACCCCACCACAGGCTGTCGCCTTGAGTGTCGAGGGGCCGGGCCGCCTCGATGCCGGCGCTGACGAAAAGCAGCGATCCGTCCTTGGTGAAAGCCGCCCGGCGCAAGGCCGACATCAATTTGGAATGGCCGGGGTGAGCGTGCATGGCCTCGCGCAGCCCGCTGGTCCAGCGTACCAGCTCGACCGCGCCGTTACGGGTGCGCACCAGGCCGTTGTCGGCATTGCCGCCGTAGGCCTCGAGGGTTTCGCGCAAGCCCCGCTCGAGCATCCATTCGAGAACCTCGCCGGGATTGAGGGCCTGGTGGATCAGGATCAGCTTGGCCCACATTTCTTCCTGGGCGCCGCGCAGGAAGACGATATCGCAGGCCAGCATGCCGCGGCCCGAGAGCAGCAACCGGCGAAAGGACAGCAACTGATCCAGGGTTTCGCAGATTTCCTTGCCGTGACCGAGATAGTTGCCGAGATAGACCAGACGATCGCCGGGCTCGAAACGCTCGGCAATCTGTTCGTGGACGGCATCTAGCCGCCGCGCCTCGCCGTGAATCGACGCAACCGCCCAGACGCGATGAGCGTTGTGCAGGGTCGCGAATTTTGAGGGTTCCGGCATCGGAACGGAATGGCAGAATTATCAGGCGGCGTCGAGGACCTTCTCAAGCCGCTCGGTAGCGGCGCCATGCTCGATCTTCTCGACGGCGGCGAATTCACGGATCAGACGCTCGAACGCGGCTTCGTAAAGCTGGCGTTCGCTATAGGAACGATCCGGCTGGCCGGCGTTGCGATGCAGGTCGCGGACCACCTCGGCGATCGAAATCGGATTGCCCGAATTGATCTTGGCCTCATATTCCTGGGCGCGGCGGCTCCACATGGTGCGCTTCACACGAGCCCGGCCGCGCAGGGTCGTGAGGGCGTTTTCCATGGTCTTGCGCGACGACAGACCGCGCATGCCCGAGGTCACGGATTTGTTTACGGGGACGCGCAGGGTCATCTTTTCCTTGGCGAAATTGACAACAATGACCTCGAGCTTGACGCCCGAGATTTCCTGCTTCTCGATGCCGGTTACCCGGCCGACGCCATGGGTCGGATAAACAACATAGTCGCCTTTGGCAAACAGCTTTTCCTTGGACATGCTTTCTTCTCTCACTCTCATACCTGACATTGGGCCCATAAATGGGACAGTCGTTGCACACTCGCTCGCCCCGATGGTAGGGATGCGATCTGTTTCATTATTCCTGGGGTTCGGCAAGGACGTATAAACGGCCCAGACACCCGTAAGACATGGTGCCCGCAGCAGCGGGGCACAGTCCTAATCAGCCAGTATTATAACACAAGTTTGGCCCCAATAACAGCGTTGCGGCGTCATGGCGCTTTTGAATTGTCCGACGCGCCCGGCTTTTCGCTGAAATACTGCATCTTGTCGGGTTTACCCCGCCAATCGTCGCAATCCGCCGGCGGCGTCCCCATGCGGGTGATATTGGGCCAGAGCTCGGAATATATACGGTTATGCTCGACCCATTTCGACAAATCGCCTTCCGTGTCGGGCAGAATCGCGTCGATCGGGCATTCCGGTTCGCAGACCCCGCAGTCGATGCATTCATCCGGGTGTATGACAAGCATGTTTTCACCCTCATAGAAGCAATCAACCGGGCATACTTCGACGCAATCCATGAGTTTGCAACGGATACAGGAGTCATTCACGATGTAAGTCATGGGGCGAATCTCATAGTTTTTCCAATTGTATTAAAAGTTGTCTGACAAATTACGTATGACCGGTGTCCGGGGCCGCTTGGAGTCGCACCAACACCCGTTTGCGCGCCTCGCCGCGATCGCGGTCGGAGACGTAAATCAAACCGGCGATGCGGCGTAACAGAGAATCCTCATAATCGTGCAGAACACCGTCGGCGTAGACCACTTCCCAAATCATTTCAATCAACTCGATGCGCTCTTGCTCCGAAAAACTGTCCTTGATGACGCGGGTCAAGCCGACGAGATTGACCGATTCGGCGGCATGGTCCTCGGCGGCCGAAACAAGCGCCGCCGCGTCGCTCTCGGATAACCCAAACCGGGCGCTCATAAGAGCACATATAGCGCTGCGCTCGGCGTCGTCAAACCCGATGTCGTCGGCCATGGCGACCTCGGCGAGCAGCGCCGCCGCGGCGAGATGAAGTTCGTCGATAGCCCCGTGTGCCGCGGCCGCGGTTGGCATGGGGCTGCCGGCGGCGGCGAACAGGCGTTTTATACGGTCAATCATGGGGGCTTGGGTATCACAACGGCCGAACGATCACAACGGCCCCTAGGGGATGGAATCAAACATAGGGCTCCCCCTCAAAGACCACTCTCCTTGAAGCGCAGGATGGCGCGGCGTCCGGCCTTGGTGGGCCGCCCCGAGCGGTCGGCCGCCGGCGCCTCGCGCTTGGCGGCTTGCGGCGGTGACAGGTCGCTATAGAGGCGTTGCGCCTCGGGCGCCGGACCGCGCCGCGCCCCCAGTTCGAGGATTTCGATGATCCGTATATGCGGCCCCAAGGGGAAGGTCAGCACATCGCCGGGCTTGACCGTGGCGTGGGACTTCGACACCACGTTGCCGTTGATGCGCAGCGGGTGGGCGGCGCAGGCCCGCGCGGCCCTCGAACGGGTCTTGAAGAAGCGCGCATACCACAGCCATTTGTCGAGCCGCAGGCGGCCGCTCCCGGTCTCCGTCATGAGGCGGAAACCCGCAACGTTGCGAGCTTGGCGAACGGCGAGCCGGGATTGGCCGCCGCGCGCCGCCGTTTCCGCTTGCCCTGGCGGGGGCGTTCCGGCGGGCTGTAGAAGACCACGCCCTGGGCGTCGGGCGATGCCGCGCGATAGCCCAGGCCGGTGAGCAGGGCGCCGAAGCAGGCGACGTCACAGCCGGCGAGACCGGCCATCTCAGCGGTCGGCGCGAACGGCCCGGCGCGCGACAGCTTGTCCGCCCGCGCCAGGATATGTTCGACCGCATCGAGCCTGACGGCCCGGCGGCCCACCACGCGATAGCCGATGGCCGCGTAGAAGCCGCGCGGCAGGGCGCTATCGAGCGCCATGGACAGGACCTCGCCGGGGAGTGCCGCCGGCACCGGATCCCATCCCGCATGGACCGCCCACAACAAGGCCCGCAGGCTGCGCGACGCCGGTTTGAGCATGGCGGCAAGATACACGCCCTGGCGGCCGATGCGCACGCCGAGGCGGCTGAGAGCGGCGCGATCCTCGGGCGCCAAGGCGTTGATCTCACGCGCCGCGCCGCGCCGGGGCATGGAGCCGAGACACTCGATGAGCTGGTAGGCCAGGCCCCGGGCCGGGCCTGTCAGAGCGGCGTCGGCGAGGCGCGCAAGCGGCTTGATCCGCCGCTCGATATAAGCGCCCAGCCAGTCCTCGAGGCGCGCGCTCACCCGCGCCGCGGCCGCGCCGGACAACAGATCGCTGGCGATTAATTCGATGCGCGGGGCGGCCGCCGCCGGTCCCGCAACCAGGCGGGCGACCGGCGCGCCGCGCCAGGTCAGGCGGGCATGGTCGTCGATGGCGAAAGCGCCGCCGCGGTCCTCCATGAGCCGACTTATGCGGCGGCCGATCTCATCCTTCAGCGCCCGCCGCGCGGCATTCCGCAGGGCCTTGCCCTCGAAGGGCGCGCTGGCCCGGTCGGCGCGGAAGCTGAAGCCGGCCAATCGGCCGATGTAATAGCCCTCGACGGTGACCTCGCCGTCCTTCGCCACCACGGCATCAAGCTTACGGTCGCGCTTCATGCCGCGCACCAGAACCGCCGTCCTGCGGTCGACGAAACGCTGGGTCAGGCGGTCGTGAAGGGCGTCCGACAGGCGGTCCTCGATGGCCCGCGTGCGGCCCTGCCAATGGGCGGCGTCGGGCAGCCAGCCCGAGCGGTGGGAAATATAAGTCCAGGTGCGAATATGGGCGATGCGGCCGACCAGGGTGTCGATATCGCCGTCGACCCGATCGAGCCCGGCGACCTGGGGGGCGACCCAATCGACCGGCAGCCGCCCGTCGCCGGCCATCAAATGGCGGTAGATGCGGCCCACCAGGGCGATATGGGCATCGACCATGACCTTGCGGTAGTCGGGAATCCGGCAGACATCCCAGAGCAGGCGCACCGCATCCGGATGGCGCGCCAGGGCGGCGACGGCCTGGTTGCCGGCCAGGGCCTTGAGGGCCAGGCTGTCCTCGGCATCGGGGGCGCGGACCAGGCCGCGCGCCGGCGGCGGCCTGTCGAGTTCGCGGATCAGCGCCGCCAGGGACGAGAAATCGAGGCGGTGATTGCGCCAGTTGAGGGTCTTCAGCCTGGAAAAGCTGTGCGTCTCGACCGCCTCGATGATATCGGGCGCGAAGCCGGCGATATCGGCGGTGACGCCGAAGGTGCCGTCGTTCATATGCCGCCCGGCGCGGCCGGCGATCTGGGCGACCTCGGCGGCCGTCAAATCGCGCAGGGTCCGGCCGTCGAACTTACGAAGGGACGCGAAGGCGACATGATCGACATCCATATTGAGCCCCATGCCGATGGCGTCGGTGGCGACCAGATAATCGACCTCGCCGGCCTGATAGAGCGCCACCTGGGCGTTGCGCGTGCGCGGGCTGAGCGCCCCCATGACCACCGCGGCGCCGCCGCACTGGCGGCGCAGGGTCTCGGCGCGGGCATAGACTTCCGCGGCCGAGAAGGCGACCACAACGCTGCGCGGCGGCAGGCGGGTGAGCTTCTTAGGCCCCGTATGGCTGAGGGTCGAGAAGCGCGGCCGGGTGACGAAAGAAATCCCCGGCGCCAGACGGCGGATCAACGGGCGGATGGTCTCGGCGCCCAGGAACATGGTCTCCTCGCGGCCCCGGGCGTGGAGCAGGCGCTCGGTGAACACATGGCCGCGCTGGTCGTCGGCGCAAAGCTGGATTTCATCGACCGCGAGGAAGGCCACGGGACGCTCGAGCGGCATGGATTCCACGGTGCAGACGAAGTAGCGCGCGCCCTTCGGCACCAGCTTCTCCTCGCCGGTGATCAAGGCGACGGCGCGCGACCCCACCTTCGCCGCCACCCGATCGTAAATCTCGCGCGCCAACAGCCGGAGCGGCAGGCCGATCATGCCGCTTGCATGGCCCATCATGCGTTCGACCGCGAGATGGGTCTTGCCGGTATTGGTCGGGCCGAGAACCGCCGTCACACGCGGCGCATCGTCGTGATCAGGGCCTTCAAACGGGCGATACATAAGAAACAGAGTCGATGTTTTATCGGTCGATTGCAAGGCCGAACGCTTGAAACCGCATCACTGAAGGCTAATATCCACCGCCAGAATACAATCTTTCAAGGCAGTGATAAATTATGGCCAAGAAATCAGCGGCCCCAAAACCCCGTAAAGAGGAAACCCGTTCCTTCGAGGCGGAAGTCGGCCGCTTGCTCAAGATCGTCGCCGGCTCGCTCTACAGCGAGCGCGAGATCTTCCTGCGCGAGCTGCTGTCCAACGCATCCGATGCCTGCGACCGTCTGCGCTACGCCGCCCTGACCGATAGCAGCCTGTTGGCCGACGATCCCGATCTGCGGGTCACCGTAACCATCGACAAGAAGGCCAAGACCATCACCGTGACCGACAACGGCATCGGCATGGGCCGCGAGGAGTTGATCTCCGAGCTCGGCACCATCGCGCGCTCGGGCACCTCGGCCTTCATGGAATCGCTCGATAAGAAGGGTGGCGATAAGGGCGGCGACGCCGATCTGTCGCTGATCGGCCAGTTCGGGGTCGGGTTCTATTCGGCCTACATGGTCGCCGACGAGATCGTTGTGATCAGCCGCAAGGCCGGCGACGGGCAAAGCTGGAGCTGGACTTCCGACGGCGCGGGAACCTACACGATCGCCCCAGTCGAGGAAGCAGCCGAGGAAGCGGGACCGCGCGGCACGGCAATCACCCTGCACATGCGCAAGGACGCCAAGGAATTCCTCGAGACCCAGCGCCTGCGCCACATCATCAAGACCTATTCGGACCATATCGCCCTGCCGATCCAGCTCACAGGCGGCGAGGCCGACGCCGAGAGCGAGACGGTGAATTCCGCCCAGGCGCTCTGGACGCGAGCCAAAAAAGACATCACGCCGGAGCAATACGCCGAGTTCTACCACCATAGCGGCCATCTCTTCGACGAGCCCTGGATGACCATTCACAACCGGGTCGAAGGCAAGATCGAATACACCAATCTTCTGTACATTCCCTCGACCAAGCCGTTCGATCTGTTCCAGCCCGAGCGCAAGACTCATATCAAGCTCTATGTGAAACGGGTGTTCATCACCGACGACCAGGAAGATCTGCTGCCAGCCCATCTGCGGTTCATGCGCGGCATCGTCGATTCGGAAGATATGCCGCTCAACATCAGCCGCGAGATGCTGCAGAACAACCCGGTGGTGGCGAAGATCAGGACCGGACTGATCAAGCGCATCCTCGGCGAGCTGGAGCGCCGCGCCAAGAAAGACCCGGAGGATTACGCTCTGTTCTGGGATAATTTCGGCGCGGTCATGAAGGAAGGCATCTACGAAAACGTCGACTACAGCGACCGCCTGATCGGCCTTTTGCGAGCCCATAGCACAGCGCCCGGCGGGGTGATTTCGCTTGACGAATATGTGGCGCACATGAAGGACGGCCAGGACGCCATCTATTACATCACCGGCGATAATCTGGAGAGTGCCGCGCGCAGTCCGCAGCTCGAAGCCTTCCGCGCCAAGGGGGTCGAAGTGCTGCTGCTGTGCGACCCGGTGGATGAGTTCTGGCTGACCCGGGTCGAAAAACACGGCGACAAGCCCTTCAAGTCGGTGACCCAGGGCGGCATCGATCTTTCCGCCATCGCCGACGATAAATCCGCCGACGACAAGGCCGCCAAGACCAAAGCAGCACCCGACGACGAAATGGACAAGCTCATCGCCCTGTTCAAGCTCACCCTGGCGGACCAGGTCAAGGACGTTGTCGTGTCATCGCGCCTGACCGACAGCCCCTGCTGCCTGGTCGCCGACGAGGGCGACATGGACATGCATCTCGCCCGGCTCATGAAACAGCATCAGGGCTTCGGCGAGGGCGCCAAACGGATTTTCGAGATCAATCCCAAGCATTCCCTGGTCAAGGCCCTGGCCCATAAGGTCGATAAAGACGGCGCGGGCGACGCCCTGGCCGACGTCGCCTGGCTGCTGCTCGATCAGGCGCGCATCGTCGAAGGCGAACAGCCCCCCGACCAGGCCGCCTTCGCCAAGCGCCTGTCCAAGCTCATCGAGATGGGGTTGGAGGGCTAAAAAAAACCGAATAGGAATTAATTGGCGACAGTATATATTTAATTTCGAAATTAAATATGGAGCTGACCCAGATAACTAAGCTAAATACCGCTTAACCATCTGTTTCATATGTCTTAGCTGGTCTTGCGGGTTAGGGTTGTTGAAACGCCACTCACATTCCTTCAAAAATAGCGGGAAATGCTCTT
>ERZ813253.250-NODE-250-length-20928-cov-10.136916_pt1 | contig 20928 bp, 16 predicted proteins | sample MGYA00520893_ERZ813253 | MGnify/ENA primary metagenome ERZ813253 (study PRJEB31669, sample SAMD00080414) | marine metagenome | biome: oceanic hadal pelagic zone biome; feature: marine hadalpelagic zone; material: sea water | place: Pacific Ocean:Izu-Bonin Trench...
ATTGAAATATGCTATTGGTAGAAGGAATGATATAGCGATAAGTATGTTTAATAATGTTTTCATTTAATTAAGTGATGATTAATCTTCTTTCCTACTCCCAAGTCCGTATGCTTGAATCCTATGCAATTCATCTCTACTCTCAAAATATCCAATATGAAAACTAATAACTTTATCAATAACTTCTCCATCAATCATTTCAATGGTATAGTCCGTCTGATTCGGAATATCACCACATTTGATTCTCTTAATATGGTCGGGATTAATCCAACTTATCCCCTCATCCGAGGATTCATCAAGTATCCACATCATCTTTTGTTTCTTAACTTCTTGGTCTACAATTTTATTCTTCAGCATCTTCATTTATTCAACTCCCTGATGGTCTTTTTAGCATCCCCTTTATTACGGAAATATCGAATCATCTTAACGAGGACAGATGACACAGAACGGTCATCAAGTTCCCCCACTTTTTTAAGGAAGTCCTCGTCATCCTTTGTTGCCCTAAATGATATAAATGCTTTTTTATCCATTTCAAAATATAGTGCTTTTGTTAAACCTATTGTGACATATATTATCTGTGTGACATATATTAACATATTATAACTTATGGCATCAATTAAAAAATTCAGAGACAAATGGTACGCAAGAATACAAACTTGGGACAATGGTGTTCGCAAGGAAAAACTCATTCCATTAAAAACTGAAAACAAGGTTGAGGCAAGAGTACGCATCGCACAGATTGAAAAGGTTGAAAAAGACATTAAGGATGGGGTCGAATTTGATTTCCCTTGGATTCGAAATAATGGTGGTAAGACAAAGGTTAAGCCCTTAATCCTATCTGATGCGATAGACAAATTTATAAACCATCGAATTAAATCTGATAGCCTACGGGCATCCACTATCTCTATTAACAGAAGAGCATTAAATTTATTTATGGATATAGTTGGAAATATCGCCGTAGAATCCATTGCTCTCCCCCATATTGATACATTCGCTGAATACTCCCTCGCCCTTAACCATTCCAAGCACACAATCAACATCGGAATACGAACCATCAGGACTTTTATGATATGGCTGTATGATAGAGAATTAATCACTAAAACAATAAAGATTAAATCTCTAAAGACAAATCAGAATGAGCCAAAATATATCACGGAAGTCGAGTATAAAAAATTGATGAAATTGGATTTTGGTCATCCAAGATTCAGAATGATGTTTAAGTTATATTGGGAAACAGGTTTACGGCTGTCAGAGGCATTCATTGGTATCATAAATGGCAATTGGCTCGACATCCCTGCAGAAAAGTCAAAGAACCATAACGAAAGGGCAATACGGCTTAATAATGAGCAGATAAAAACCATCAATCACCTGCAGGAATACCATCAGAACAATCCTTCCATAGATAGTATCAAATGGTACAGCAAAAAATTCAAGAAGGCATTATTAAAGGTGGGTATATTTGATAAGCATTTCCATTGTCTACGCCACAGTTTTGGAGCGAGACGCATCATTGAAACCAATGGCAATATCCACTTGGTTCGGGATGAAATGGGTCATAGTTCCGTTACGGTAACTGAAAGATATACTCGGCTTAAACAGAAACGCTTATTAGAGGATTTCCCAAGTTTAGCGGATAAGTTCTATATAAGTCAAAATATGCTGAAAAATGACAAAGAGGATACGCTTTTGGAGGATACAGAGTATTATGAAGGGGTTATTATTAGACGAGAATTGAACTAAAACACTCCTGCTTTGGGAGCAGGGGGTCGCAGGTTCGAATCCTGCCACCTCGACATAAAATTAGAAAGCCTCTTTTATTGAGGCTTTTTTGTATATTATGCAAACATGAAATTGACAATTGATAGACTAATAAAATTGATTCCTGAATGGAAGGGAAAATTAATTAAAGTAAATCCAATAAATAGTGGAATTACAAATATTAATTTTAAAGTTAATGTCGATAAAAGAGTATTTTTTCTTTCTATGCCAGAGTCAGATTCAGAATTACTCAATATAGATTATAGGAATAAATATTATAATAATAAAATTTGCGGAGATATTAAAATATCTCCAAGAGTTGTCCATTTTATAGAATCAGATAATTTATTAGTAACCGAATTCATAAAATCAAAGACTTCATCTTTAACAAAATTCCAAAGTTCTAAGGAAATTAAACAACTAGTAAAAAAAATAAAGCTTTTGCATAATGCCAAACCATTTTTGAGAAATTTTAATATGTTAAGTCAAATTAGTTATTATAAGAATATCCTCAAAGAAGAATACTTGCCAAAAGAACTATTTAAATATGTAAATAAAATTGAAACTCTTAAACAGAAACTTTATCTTACAAAGGATAATTTAGTACCCTGTCATAATGATCTGATAGCGGAGAATATAATAAAAAAAGATAACCAAATATATATAGTTGATTTTGATTATAGTGGGAATAATGACCCTTGTTTTGAATTAGGAAATCTGAGTGTTGAAATGGAATATAATGATGAACAAATTAATAAGCTAGTGAAGTCTTATTATGGAGAAATAAATGAGAATATAATCTCTAAAGTTTATTTACAGGGTGTAGTGAGTGATATTGGGTGGTCTTTGTGGAGTTATGTACAAGCTAAAATTTCTAATAATAATTTTGATTATAGTATGCATGGTTTAAATCGCTTGGAAAGAGTTATTAATAAAATGGAGTCAAAGGAATATGAACTTTGGATAAAAAATATTTAAATAACTAATCCATCCTGTGCTTTGGGAGCAGGGGGTCGCAGGTTCGAATCCTGCCACCTCGACATAAATTAGAAAGCCTCTTTTATAGAGACTTTTTTATTTTGTATATTTAGAATAGGTCATTTAAGATAGAGATAAAACATATGAAAAAATATTTACCTGTAATCATAATTATGTCTGTAACAGCTATTCTTATTACTGTAATATCTAAGATATTAGGAGGAGAATATTCAATCTTACCTGCAATAATTATTGGTACTATACTCCCAGTTTTATATCTTTTTAATAAAAAATAGTTCCTCCTGCTTTGGGAGCAGGGGGTCGCAGGTTCGAATCCTGCCACCTCGATACTATAAAATCTCGTTTATAAAGGGGCATTTTGTGTCTTTCAGCCTTCTTAATGTCGTTGTGATTTACTTAATTTACACCCCATTTACGCCTATCCCTTCCCAATATCCCAATCTGATATCACATTCACCTACCAATAGAGCCATTGAATGTAATAATCAAGTATTCTCCGCATACCTATTGAAATTTGCCAGGTATCGGTTTTTCCATTGGAATTTCCATCCCCACCAGAAAATGCTCCATCAATAAAAATAGGCTTTTGCACATTTACAGATAAGGTGGCAAAACCTAAGCTCCATAATGCGCCTACACCGGGAATTATTATAGTACTTTTTGAATTGGGAGCAGCAGTACCATTCCAATAGGCTTCGGATGTATTGCGAAACATTATATTCCCGCCAATGGAGCCATTTATTAATTTTATTTTTTTTGAATATGCTGTCAAAGAAACATCAACCAGGCGGGATCCATCATACCCATATTTACTTTCTGCTAATGGTTGCTCAATTGAAAAGGTTCCTCCTGCAAACACAGGGTTTTGTGTTCTTTTAACAAAGAATTGTGTCTCAAATATGGCTTTATAAATACCTTCACTCATACTGAAATGTCGATGTTCAACAAGAGGGAGAAATGGACTGGAAGTTAGAGTATTTTTTGATGGGATTCCAATACCTCCCCCTAAAAAGAGTCGTAAGCCTGGTCCCTTTCCTGCATTTAACGCCAGAAAACGTAACATAAGTCTGCTATCTCCTAGAATACCACCAACTGCATTTTTAAAATTAGTATCCGACCCTTCATCCCTATGATGAATGGTTGTGTTATCTTTAACATCCCAAGTCATGACTCTTCTTCCAAAAACTTGGCTGAAGGTTATATTCCACCAATCTGTAATACCAATGGTAATGTTGGGTGTAAATATTTTAGCACTAAGTGTTCCAAGATGGTCAAATTCTTCACCTGAATTTGGAATCTTATCATGTCCCCAATCAATAAATTGATAATTGAAGTTGGCACCTACCATGATATCACCTGCGCCTAAACCTACACCCTGATCAGAACTGCCAACTGGCAGCGAAGGATTACTTCAGAGTGCTCATTGACCAAAAAGCTGAATGGGAATTAAAACAATTAGTAGAATTAGATAAATTATTATTTTCATGTTTTCCTTTTTTAGTTAATTAGAAATTGTCTCTGCCGGATTCTCTGCAAAATATTTATAAAATGCCGGTAACACCAAAAGCGTTAAAACTGTGGAGGTGATCAGTCCGCCCACCACCACTGTGGCCAGGGGCCGTTGCACTTCACTGCCTGTACCTGTTGCAAAGAGCAGGGGCATCAATCCCAGGGCAGTGGTCATAGCTGTCATCAAAACAGGGCGTAATCTCAAACGTGCACCCATAATAGAAGCTTCTATAATTGAGGAACCTTTTTCCAGCAGTTGATTCATATACGCCAGTAATACCATGCCATTTCCCAGGGCAATACCAAATAAAGCGATAAAACCTACTGAGGAGGGGACCGATAGATTCTGGCCGGTAATCCATAATCCCACCACGCCGCCTACCAAGGCTAAGGGAATATTTAAAAGAATCAACAGAGAGTTCTTCAGGGAATTAAAACTGGAAAAGAGCAGTAGAAAAATTACAATTAGCGTCAGAGGAATTACAACTGCTAATCTCTTATTTGCCTCCTGCTGAAGGCGGAATTGTCCACCCCAAGTTGCAAGATAACCCGGAGGTAGTTGTATATTTTTATCAATAGCCTCCTGCCCTTCTTTAACAAAGGAGCCAATATCCCTGCCGGAAACATTACACTGAACAGTAATAAAACGCTGATTGTTCTCCCGTGTAATTTGCCTTGGTCCTACCAACTCTTCAATATTAACCAATTCCGATAGGGGAATATTAACACCATCAGGAGATTGTATGACGATATTGGAGATTGCCTCAGCCGTATTTCGGTATTCGGGAGCAAATCTAACCAGTATATCGAAGCGACGATTGCCTTCAAATATTTCACCAGCAGTTTCACCCCCAACTGCTGCATGAATCACTTCCTGAATGTCTAAGATATTAATACCGTAGCGGGCGATAGCCTGCCTATTAATAGATATGAGTAGTTGGGGCGTACCTAAAACTTGATCAACCTGCACATCATCTGCCCCCTTGATTTCTCGAATAACATCTGCAATTTCATCTGCTTTCGTTTTCAGGATTTCAAGATCATCGCCAAATAATTTTATGGCAAGCTCGGCCCGAATTCCTTCCAACAATTCATCAATGGTCATGGCAATGGGCTGAGTGATATTGATAAGCACCCCCGGGACATTCTCCAATTCAGCACGAATTTTACTTTCCAGGTCTTCCTGGCTCATTCCTTTAAGCCATTCAGATTTATCCTTAAGGAGCACATACATCTCAGCATTATTCACAGGGTCGGCATGTGCACCCACCTCCCCGCGGCCAATCCGGGAAACAACGGAAGTTATCTCTGGTATCTGCATCAATCTACGCTCTATTATTAAGGTTGTATTCTTGCTCTCACTTAATGATATAGACGGCGCCATGGTTACCCTAACCACAATAGAGCCTTCATTTAACTTGGGAGTAAATTCTGAACCCAATTGGGAAAACAATAATAATCCCAAAACTACTAGACTTCCAGCCAGCCACGCTCCCACTTGTCGGTGATGTACAAAATAGGTGATTACGGGTTTATACATCCGGTCTAAAAACTGTAATATCCAATTTTCTTTTGTAGTACTTTCAGCTTTTGGTTTCTGAAGTAAAAATGAGGAAAGTACCGGTGAAATAATCATAGCATATAAAAGCGAACCAAACATTGCTAAGGCAATGGTATAGGCCAGAGGACGAAATGTTTTTCCCTCTACACCTTGCAATGTAAATAAGGGCAGAAACACGATTATGACAATAATTATAGCGAATGATACTGGCCGGATAACTTCCATAAATGCCTGGGATATCAGTGTAATTTTCGACTCATTATTGGATTTATCCCGTAATATTCTGTCTATATTTTCAATGATAACTATTGAACCATCCACCATCATTCCAATGGCAATTGCCAATCCGCCAAATGACATAAGATTGGCAGAAATGTTAAAATAGTTCATACCTATCATAGCAAACAGCGCCGAGAATGGAATGGATGCTGCTACCACTATACTGGGACGAATTGACCCCATAAAAACAAACAGAATGAGCACAACCAGAAGAATTCCCTGGAGTAAGGCATTGCTCATTGTTTTCACACAGGCTTCCACCAATGTTTTCTGCTCATAATAGGGTATAATTTTCACCCCTTCCGGTAAGATAGAATTAATCTCCTTCATTTTGGATTCCACCTTGCCGATGACGGTGGATGAATTGGTACCGTATAATTTCACCACCATGCCAGAGATGACCTCCCCAATTCCATTCCGGGTTTGCAGACCTCTTCGAATAGCTCCACCAATTTTCACCTCTGCTACCTGTTTTAAGAATACCGGAGTTCCCGATTCTGATTTCAGGATAATATTTTCTATATCTTCAATACCTGAAGCTAAGCCTACAGATCGGATGATAAATTCCTCGGAATTTTTCTCAAGGAACTGTGCACCAACATTTAAATTATTTGACTTGACCTTTTCAATGACATCCTGAATGGTAATATCATAGCGCAGGAGTGAGAAAGGATCAACCACAACCTGATACTGTTTTTCATATCCTCCGATACCCAATACTTCAGTTACCCCGGGAACAGTCTGTAAATGAAACTTCACCAGCCAATCCTGAATGGTCCGGAGTTCTTCCAGCGAATATTTACCCGTTTCGTCATCCAGATAATAGAAGAGTATGAGTCCCATTCCAGTAGAAATAGGTCCCATTTCCGGTTCACCAAATCCTGCAGGAATTTGTTTCCTGGCTTCCTGAATACGCTCATTAACAAGCTGCCTGGCAAAATAAATATCTGTCCCATCTTCAAAATAGATATTGACGATGGACAAACCAAAATTAGAAACAGAACGTATTTTTTCCAAATTCGGCAATCCATTCATGGCTACCTCAACCGGATAGGTCACATATTTTTCAACCTCTTCGGGCGCCAGGCCCTCCGTTGTGGTAAACACCTGCACCAAATTGGGTGACACATCAGGGAATGCATCTATGGGTAGTTGTTTATAGCTGCTGTATCCTGCACCTAAAATGACAGCAAAAAAAGCCATAACCAGCAAACGATTCTGTAATACGAATTGAATTAGTTTTTTCATCTATAATTTTTCCTATTTTTATGGATTGCATCAACTATGTTGATGCTCGGTTTGACATAGGCAATCCACTCCATATTAAATTTTAATGGTTATGTCCACTACTGAATGAGCCTTTGGCTAGCTGTGCTTTAAAAACAAATCCACCCTTTTTTACATATTCCTGTCCATTATTTAATCCGGATAATACTTCTGCAAATTCTGAATTATTTTTACCAATTCTAATAGGAACGGGTTCAAAACCATGTTCATCTTTTACAAATATAACTTGCTGATTATTTACTGATTCAAGTGCTGTTTTAGGTACCAAAATTTTACATTTGGTTTGATCAACTATTACCTGACCAGTTATAAACTGCCCCGGTCTAAACTTTAAATCTGGATTCTTTAAAATCACCCTGGCAGTTGCTGTCCGGGTGTGCTGATCCAAAGTTGGCGATAAATATGAAATTTTACCAGATATAGGAGAAACATGAGAACCCAACAAAATTTTTGCACTTTGACCTATCTGAATGAGGTGAAGATATTTTTGATACACTGAGAGGTTCACCCATACTTCAGATAAATCAGCCACTGCAAAGAAATGATCGGGTCTCTGAGCCGTTTCACCCTTGGTGAAATGCATATCTATAACAATACCATTTATTGATGAACGCAGTTCATAAGCTGTTAAACTCTCATTGCTTTCAATAATTGCCAGCAATTCATTTTTCTTCACCCTGTCGCCAATTTTTTTAAAGACTTCTTTTACAACTCCATCAAACCGTGGGGTAATATGTGCTAACCGATCAGGATCAATCTGTATTTCTCCGGGAAGTTCAATCATTTCTTCCAATACCCCTCCTGCAGCAGTAGCAATTTGTATCCCGAACTCCTTGAGAATTTCTGGAGTAATTGAAATTGCTGAACTGTGTTTATCTCCATGGCCACCATGATGATCAACGTGATGTTCTACATGATCATTATTATGATGATCTCCATTTGAGTTAAGAATAGATTTGGTTATCCAAAATGTACTTAAAGCGGTAATGACTATGGTACTTATTATAATTTTCTTCATTTCATTATTTCTCCAGATAAATTGTGTTCTAAATTATTTTGATTAATGATCCCTATGATGTTCATTGTTATGGTCATGATGCTCCTGATCACCATGTTTATGGGTATGGGTACTCTTTTTTTCAAGCTCATTCTCAGAATCTATATGATTTATTTCTGTTTTTTCAGGCTTTGATATTTCAAATTCTTCCTTCGATGTAAAATAACTATTTAATTGAAATACTAAAAGAAGGGTGCCAGCAAGCATTAATATTTTATTTGATAGATCAGATATATTTTCAAATTTCTTTTTAAGCACCAATAATAGAGGAAACGCAATTATTAAGGCAATAATTTGACCTATTTCAACTCCTCCGTTAAAAGATAATATTTTTGATATTAAATGATGATGCCCCAACTGAATTTGCTGCAATCGGGTTGAAAGTCCAAAACCGTGAATTAAGCCAAATAATAAAACCATTACTAATTTGTTGGGTGCTTCAATAGAAAACCATTTATTGAACCCATCAAGATTTTCAAACCCCTTATAGATTACACTAAAAGCAATAACTGCATCAATTAGGTAGTAATTTGCATTTATTTCATAATATGTTGCAAAAATAAGGGTAATACTATGCCCAATTGTGAATGCTGTTATAAACTTGGCAATGTCTGCAAAACGAGTTAAAAAGAAAATGACACCAATTAAAAATAATATATGATCATATCCGGTGACCATGTGTTTTGCACCTAAATAGAAAAAGTCAATCAGACCTCCCTGAACCATGCCAATTTTATCTGATTCTGACACTCCATGAGCAAAAAGGGAACCCAGTAATAAAAAAGGTGAAAATATAGGTATTATTTTTTTCATAATTAATGCGTTTCCTTTCCGTAAGTGTTTCCCACAATGCGGTGTAATTCTAAAATATTAATATGATAGTTTTTAAGTGCGCCAATATATTGTTCACGGGATTCAAACCACATTCTCTGTGCATCTACCACATCCAAATAGGAAAACCTGCCATTTAGATAGCCCTCTGAAATTGTGATGTAGGCAGCCTGTGCTTCAGGGATAATATCATTTTTGAGTATGTCTATTTCAGATGACAAAACCTCCAATTCTGTTTTCAGGCGGGACAAAGTATTTCCTAATTGGATTTCTTTCCCATTGAGCTCAAACCGAGCTTTCTCCAATTCGGATTTTGCGCTGGTAATATTACCCTGATTTCGGTTAAATATTGGAAACGGAATTGACAATCCGAATTTATAGGTATTACCAAGAAGATCACTTTGCTTAACGCCGGCGCCAAGCTCAATATTCGGTATAACTTTGGCTTTCTCCAATTTGAAAATCGCCTGTTGGATTTCTACCATCAATTTTGATAGTCGGATGGCTGGTGCAGAATCCAGAGACATCAAGCTTGGAATGGGAGGTATCTCCATCAAATTTCCCTCCGCCATAGTAAAGGAGGAATGCTCCTCCCCCCAAAAAGTCGAAAGTAAATTCCATGCTGATATAAGAGAAGATTTAATATCCCGTAATGTGAGTTTTTCCTGATACAATTGAATCCGTGCTCTGGATTTCTCAGCGGGTGATAATTTCCCTGCTTCGACCTTTCGACTCACCGCATTCAATAAGTCCTCCGATACCAAGACCCTGTCCTTTTGAAATATTTGCAGTTTTTGGAGATGGATAATACCCATAAAAGTGGCGAATGCTTCCTCCAGTTTTGCCTGTTTCAGCATATCATATTCTATACGCACCTTGTTTAATTGAAGATTCCTCAGTGCGATTTTCTGTGTTCGCTTTCCTCCCATTGGAATCGTCTGAGACAGCATTGAGGATGTTTCCTGATCAGAACCGATGCCAGACTCAATTTTGAATGCAGGATTTGGGTATTTACGGCTTTGTTCCAGTTTCCCGGATTGAGCCTCAATGAGTTGTAACCCTGCAGCTAAATAGGGATTCCCATCAACAACCAGCTGCTCAAGCGTCTCAATATCTAACGTCTGGCAAAATACCAGTGATGTAAATATGGTACAGAGTATGTACCTATAAATTGAATGCATTACTTCCCTTTCTAAAATATGTGGACAAGTATATCGGTATAACTACCGATAGTCAACCTTCAGAAAGAGTGTTTATATGAGTAAAATGGTATGTTTAAGTAGGTGTGGAAGTGGAAGTTGTTCTTGATTTTCAAGAACTGGACTATCAGAAGTTGGAATTGGAGCATGGTCTTGAATTCCGCAAACATTATAATAATCATTATGATTAATTTTAATATCTGAGGGATGATTAATAAAAGTGAGATCAGGATTATAATTCCAGAGATGAATATCAAAACAATTATCACATTCATCTTGATGTTCGTCAGTCTTGGGCGTTAGGATTTTACAAGAAATATCACAGACCGCTTCGATATTAATATGACCATCCGTTTCAAAACATAAAACAGGCGATTCTACGCCATTCTGAGTTAATATTGCCAAACAGAAGAAAATTGCTATAATCTGATTAATCTTCTTTCTTTTCATTATTGTAATTTATAGTATCTATAAGAAATATGAATTAATTTATTTGAGCAGCTGCACCTTTTTCACTTGCACCTGATTACCACTCCGGGCTTTTATAAAATAAATACCTGTGGGATAAATAGCAGCATTCCAGGTAAAACTTGTTTTCCCTTTCAGTATTAAGCCATTAAATAAAACAGCTAATTCCCGCCCTTTAACATCAAACACAGCAATATTAACTGTGCTGGTCTTTTGCTGAATAAAATTTATATTCACAGTCGGATTAAATGGATTGGGATAGGGATCAGAAAGATGAAATTCCTCAGGATTGGGATTAACATCCGCTGATAATCGTTGTGCATCCCAGTCTGTAATTATATTGGAAACGATCTCCAGATTACCATCGAATTCGAACAATTTTCCGGAGATTCCTTTTCCGCCATCTATATTATAAAAAAGGATAATATTATTTTCATGATGCAATTTCCAATTAGAGGGGAGGTTAATATTTTTAATTCTAAAATCGCCCTTGGTAAATAATTGTATTCCTGCAACTTCACCATCGGTGAATATACTTACACTGTCATTCTCAATTTTTATATGACCTCCCTGAAGCGGCTGAAAACTACGCCGGCCAGCCAAAATTTGAGAGACCAATAAAACAATATCCAGAATATCAATTTCGGTATCCTGATTTAGGTCAGCCGCATACATTTGAAAATCGTTAGCAGATACACTGCCCATAATAATACCTACTGCTAATACAATATCCTGTACATTAACCGCACCATCCAGGTTTACATCTCCGGGAATAATCCCACTCAGAGTAGAATTCATCACAATATCCAATTGGCCATTCAGTCCGCTAGAATCTTCATTGAGAGAAAGTATGCGTTCTTCAGCATCCTGGCACCATGGGTCGGACTCGCATAATGGATCGTTGTCAAAATAAATTTGAGATACCAATACTTCTCCATCAGGTGTTGTAATTTTAATGTGAATATGCAGGGGGCGGCTGGCATAATTTCCCGGCAGGATGGTTTCAAATGCATATTGTCCATTTGCATTGCTGAACATTTTACCCCGCAGATTATACTCGTCTTCTCCGGGATTGCCGGTATTACAATCCAGATTGATGCTGTAGCAGCCAGCGTCATTGGCATGCCATACCTCAAGCATTGCTCCTGAAATAGGTGTCTCACAGTCATTTTGTAAAATGTGCCCGGAAACGAACAACCTTTGTCCCGGTTCATCCGCATGAGCAATAACAGTTCGGATGGGCGCTCCCTCAATAAAATAGGGGCCTAAAATATCATCACTTGTGAGATTGCAATCCTGTCCCAAAACCAATGTAGGAAGCAGAACGGTTGCCCCTGCTAAAACACCACCTTTGACAATAAATTCAGTTCGGGAAATTTTAGCTGGTTTTGATGTATAATTTTTCTTATACATAGTTTTTTGTTAATTATCTAAAATATAGTTTGCAATTTGTACTAAATCCAGGATATTGACATTTCCATCACCGGTGAAATCAGCTGCACATTCAAAGGCCGGAATACTTACCTCTAAAATTAAATTGGCAATCTGCACCAGGTCCAGGATGTTAATATTGCCATCGCCCGTAACATCTCCCAAAGCTGCTCCACAACTGTCATCAGTTTCATAATAGCCATTTCGGAGTTGATTGCCCCGGTAGGTACTCCAATATCCATTGGAACTTCCCCCATCTTTTACGTCAATTGCTACCAGGTTACTGGTAGATCCTGCAAATATCTCTAAGTCACCATCACCATCAAAATCTGCCAGGGTTGCTGATCCGGTAAAGGGAATGTCATGGGTGATAAGATAGGGAAAATATTCACTGCCATCAATATGGAATGCGATTAATTGTCCTGAATCTAATGAGGCAATGATTTCCGGTTCACCATCATCATCTAAATCAGAAAACACAACTGAACCTGCTACTGCTCCCCCCAAATCCAAAGGCCAGCCAGAATACGCCTCTCCATACTGATCAACAGCATAAATGAAATCATCCTCAGTTCCAAAGAAAATGTACACTTGCTCATTATGAGTTAAAAATGAGGGTGATGACTGAATCTTACCGCTGGCTTGCATACTAAATCGCAGACTACCATCACTATTTATAGCATAAAGATTGTCATCATTACATCCTGAAAAGATGATATTTTCATCATTTAAATCCAGAATTGAAGGAGCAGACTGCACCTTATCAGTAGTCAAAAAGGGGAATCCGGGAGCTATTTGGCCATCATCATAAATGAGATAAATATGGTCATTATCAGTACCCAGAACAATATCATCTTTCCCATTATTGTTAAAATCTGCCAGGGCAACACCGGTTTTTACTTTTTCACCCAATTCTAATGGAAATCCTTCCACATCACTGCCATCATAATTGATTACAAATACCTTATTATTGCTGGAATAACCTGAGAATACCACTTCCAAATCGGCATCATCATCCAAATTCCCAATGGCAGGTGTTCCAATAAGATATAATTCTGCATTATAATCAGTAATCAGCCCTGTTTGATTAAAAATGTACAAATGTTTTGATTTAGAGCTAATTATAAATTCCATCACCCCATCACCATTCAAATCAGCCCCGGCTGGAGAGCCCCAAATTTGGTTGCCAGTATCATAAGGAAATGTCCCATCAATAATTTCAGTTCCATCATTATTGAAAACATGAACAATCCCACTATAATCTCCAAAAATAACCTCATTGCTTCCATCATTATTTATATCCATTATAAGTGGACTGGATTTAATCATGGAGGAAATTTCCAGTGGAAATCCAAATTGCTGCAATGAAACATCCAGGCTAATTGTAAAATTCTGAATAATATTAGATTCAATGGCTAAATTAATTTGGTAATCATCCGGGGGGGTATTTTCATTAAATGATATGATAATGGGATCATCGGAATTTTCGTATTCATCCCCAGGCTGCATTTCACCCACAAACAATTCATCATTTTCAAGCTCAATATAATCTTCATTGGCAGAGATAGTAATGAATATATCTTCACCTCCAACATACCAATTAGCTGGAATCTCAAAATTTATAATTAATGAAATTGTTTCTCCAGGATTAATTACGCCATCAAAATCTCCCTGGATTTCATCATAGTTTACAGAAGTCATTTCAAAATAAGGGTAATCGGGGTATAAATCGGCTTTTGATAGATAGACCTGGTTATTTCCTGAACGCCTATCCGACCATGTACAATAGAGGGTATTCCCCACCCACAGCAATTTGGCGTCCGATTGTATCACATAGGAATCTTCTACATTTTGGTTTACTTTTTGTACATTTCTCATTAAAGTTGACCCAAATTCAGAAACACCATAATAAATATCAGGGTTACCCAATGATTGATCTACCCAAACGGAGTGAATATAATTATCATGCATGATGATATGGGGAAAGTTCTGAGATGCATCATTATCATTTATATTAAATTCATTTGAGAATGCTAAATTGTTTAAATCTGCTTGACTGATAAAGGCATCCGTTTCCTGGGTCACATAATAACTTGCAGCAATTTTATCATTTTGTATTGCCAGTGTTGGACCAGATGAGGGGCAATGGTTGATAAAATCACTATGATAGGATACTTGTATTTTTTCAGAGAATTCTGTCTCTCCCTGCAGCTTTGTCACCAAAAATGTATCCCGAATGTCGCTGATATTATTTCTATATGAAAGATAGAGGTCATCCGTATCGGTAATAAACAAATCCGGTTGGCAACAATCGCAGGGTTCCTGATATTCATCCACCAATCCAACTGCTGTACTGGGAGAAAATACCATATCCCCCACTTCCATAGTTGCGTAGCGTACATCCTGAAGGAGATTATTAGAGGCAAAACTGTAATATATTAAATGTATAGTACCCTCTGAATCGATTTCCATTTCGGGATACATTTGCATATACATTTGATCACTGATAAGCATATCTTCATTCCAGGAATTTCCATTATCCTCCGATTTATTCATATATACTGCCATACCTCCGTTTCGATTATCCATATAAACCACATACAGAATATCATTATATACCCTAATTATGGGTCCTGATTGAGTGTAGCCAATAATATTTCCTGATGTTTGGTTTACCTGAATTGGAGTCGAAAATGATGATCCACTGTTATTAGTTCGAGTATAAACTACATTCCGCCCACTTCCCTCCTGCGCATACCAGACAAAATGGATATTTCCATCATCATCTGCAATCATATCAGGAAATTTTTCATCATCTTCGGTGGGAATCATATTCTGCTCCCCCTGGAAAGTAAGATTTAACTCCATTTGGTACTCCGCTTCTGACACTGCACCTTCATCAATCCAATCAGCGATGAGTTCAACCTCTTCTACCGTGAGGTCACTTCCACTGGGAGGCATAAAGCCTGAATTTACATATTGCCACAAGAGGCTGCTGGCATGATCATAGGGTATTACTACATCCCCACTGTTCCCTCCATTCATGATATTATCATAGGAAGTTAAATTGAGTCCACCAGAACCCCCATGACAATTTATACAGTTATTATTGAACAGAGGCTGTATCTGAGTCTGATAGTCTACTTGTGCTCCCAAGGTAGAGAGAAAATAGATAAGGATGCTGTAACGAAAAATCATTTATCAGTCATCTAGAATGATATTCACCAGGGCTATCACATCTAATACATTAATGATGCCATCAGCATTTAAATCAGCCGCTTCAAATTGGTCAGGTGTTGGATTTAAAATATCTAATATGATATTCACAAGCAGAATAATATCCTGAACATTAATATTACCATCCATATTAATATCACCCACGACAACGGAGGATCCTCCTGTCACTGTTAGTGTCACCGGAAGTGTAGCACTTCCGCCATTACTGCTGATATTCATATTTGCCGTGTATTCACCATTGGTGAGGCCTTCGCTTGAGAATATGATGTCAATAGACTCTGAATATCCTGCACCAACTTCTCCCTGATCAGGAGACACAGAAACCCAGGCTGGTTCTCTCGTAAATCTTACTGAAAGGTTACCATGAACATAACTGCCGTTGTGTGATACTTGTAATCCATCAGTCCCATTGGCATTCTGCATTCCGATAGTGGCTGAATGAGTCCCTGTAATGGATCCATAATTCAAATTAAAATCACCACCGGGGTACAGAACCACCTGAAATGAATAATAACTGTTTTCATTGTTGGTCCACCAATGTGCTACTTCTTCAAATGAAATAACAAGACGTTCTGAATTAGAATGATAATATACATTTCCGGAACAATATTCGTTACACTGATCGTTCACCGGATTCAAATCATCCCAGAAACCAAAAATCGCCGGTCTTGGGGCTGATGTACTTGGGATAGATGTATTGTCCCAGGCATTATTATCAAAGCCAAATCCAACCCAACCATTGGCATTAACAATACATTGAGAATAGGACTGACCATAAAAAGAAAAATCAAAGCCAATATTGATTGGATCAGCTGCCTCATCATTATGAGGAAAAGCGATTTGCGTCCCAATAGATGAAATATCAATCCAGTCTACAGGAATGGAAGATTCATCATCTGAATCTGCCCACAGGTTGCCATTGTCATCTGGACCACCGCCGGTATTTTCAAAAGGAGATACTCCTATGTTATAATAAAGAGTTGATTCATCTTCACCCACATTGGAAATTTCAAGAGTTGTGGTGGATGATTGATCTTGAGACAGAGAAACATCAAATGATGTTGGATAATTTGCTAATTCTGCTTGAGCCGCCATATCAATCCCATCCAGAACCATGAGTCCAGTATTATCAGGGTCTAAGTAATCTTTCAATCCGTAGCCCCATGAAGTTGAAACTTTTCCATAATAGTCGTTTACATTATAGGCACAATAGGCCTCGCCTCCATGGAGTTGGCCCACAATTCTATGATTGGCATCATAAAGTGGAGACCCGGATGAACCTGGCTCTGTTGTTCCATCTTCCCAATCAGCCACACGCCAATGCGAGCCATCATTTCCAGACCATCCATCAGAAATACCTGTATCATAATCAAATGTTATTTTTTTAATATCGCCAGAGGGATGGTGAATTCCTACTGGGTTCAAAGGAGGTGTATTTTCGGCTGACCAACCAGCATAATTTACATCGTATGATTCAGGTATGGTTTCTGTCAGCCTAACAAGTCCAAAGTCAGAGGCGGAGCTATTTGCCAAAAGGGTTGATCCCTGAACAGTTTGATATGTTGGGCCATCCTGATTTGAACATCCTGCACTTTGATAATTAAACATGAAAATCCAGCTTGATTCACCACCAAGACAGTGATTTGCTGTTAGAAAATATTGCGTCATATCCTGACGAACATTGTTTATAAGCGATCCTGAACATAAACGGGAACCACCACTGGAAAGAATCATGGCTGCAGCACGGACTTCATTCTGCCAATCGTCAAACTCAGGACAGTTCACATTGTTGTTGCAGCTCCCGGAATCTCCGTAACCCCTGCTTTCATTGAAAAATATATCACGGTAGGCATGAACTACACGGTTAATCTGAATTTCTCCAGGGAAGGCAGCATTACCGGGTTCAAAGTATTCTAAAATGGTTACATCTCCTTTAGTAGGTGATGTGGAAAATGTTTCGTGAATTTTGTTATTAGCGCTGGTGAATGCGCCCAGAACCGTTTCCATTTCTTGATCATATACAAATAACTCAGCCCCCTCTGGCAAAACATAGCGGTCATATAATAGGTTGATAGAATAAGCATCTTCACTTTTGATGGACAGCCTCCATAATCGTCCACCAGCAACATCTTCCCAAACTCCAGAATTATCTAAATTGTACTGAACTTCAAAAGGGGTACCAAAGCGATAAGGAACATCCTTTGCCATTTCAATTTTATCTTCAGCCAAAAGCATTTCTTTATCAACTTGTGGTAGAATTACAGAGGGCACTGCAGTTGATAATCCAGCTTGAATTGATTTTGGCACACCCCCACTACTAACTTGGGAAAAGAGAGGTGTAAGCAACATTGTTACTAAGGTGATTTTTGCAAAAGTTTTATACATGGTATTTCCTTTCTAATTAAATATTAGTTATATATCAAGGAAATTACACCAATCACAAATTTTATTTATGTATTAAGTTGTAAGTAAATGTTACAATAAATTGAGGAGTTTTCTATTTACGTCTTTATCAGGTATTTTGCCTCCCAATCTGATAATCTGGGTGAAATAACTGAATACCAGAGTGGTGGGATGAGACAAATAAAGAGAGTTGTCAAGTACCCGTAGGGCATTTGAGGTGCATCTACATAGGGATCAAGTTTCCAAAATTTCGTCATGGTTTTTTCATGATGGGCAGAATGCCGTGTGAGGGAAAATAATACTATTCCGCTCATAATTTGATTGGTATTCCACGAATGCTCAGGCTTTATGGATTGCCCAGGATGCCTGGAGAGACCATAATGCTCCATATAATTCACAATTTCCAAAATAAATTTTGCAATGGCTGCCTGGCATAAAAAGAGAACTACTCCAAAATATCCACCTGCTGCATAAAATATAATGCACCAGACAATGGACATTAAATATCCGGTGACCATTCTATTTTGAATGGAATACTTTGAAATCTCCTTTTTCTGCAATCTTTTTAATTCAAGTTTCCAGGCACTGAAATGACCTGAAATAGTTGACCGCAATGCAAAGGCATAAACATTTTCCCCCTTCTTTGCGGTGGCGGGATCTTCATCTGTTCCCACTGTTACGTGGTGGCCATAGACATGTTCAATGGCAAAATCAGCATTACAACTTGCAGATAAAAGCCACCTGCCCTCAAACATAGCTATTTTATCTTTTACCCTATGGGTGAGCTCATGAGCAACATTGGTACCATATCCAGCAAGTATAAAACCCGCACTCATAATACCACCAATATAGTGATACCATAAACTGCTGTTTCTTGCTCCGATAAAATCATAGTTGAAAATTTGAGACAGTGCGCTGCCTATACCCAGAAAATCCCTCGCTCCCTGCCCAGTTGACCAGGCAAAGCTCAAAAGGACAGCAATTATTATAGGGAGAGCTAAATGCAAGGGGAGCTCAATCAGCCATGGCATTTTATATTCTGGTTTGGAAGCATCTTCCCCTAATACATAATCTCCAATAATCATCACAAATAATAACTCCCCGAAGCCCAGCCACATCCAGTGGCCACCAAGCAAAATTCCAATAATAATAACGGGGGATAAAAGAGGTGTAATGTAATATTTCAAATATTTCATATTAATTGTCTCCCAAATGAAGAAAGTTATAACCTGTTAGTAATTTACTACAGCTTTAAATAGAGGAGCAAACCCTATTCAATTGTTGAATCTTGGTTGTACCTGCAATGGAGAAAATGATCTTCTAACACAGGACCAATTAGCAAATTATTCTCCCAGGTGGCCGCCACACTGGACCCTGATAATTCACCACCATCATTGAGATAAACTTCCTCAACTTGATTTTCATCTCCAAATGAAACCTTAAATACTTGGGATGGGGAAAAGATATCACTGTTTTTGGCATGGCGTGTAAAAGTGAGCAATTGGGGGTGCGAACCAATCCAGAGATTTCCTTCCTTATCCAGTTCTATATTATCCACCCCTGAATTAAAATCTGTAGATTGAATAAAAGTGAGCTCATAAGAGCTCTTATCAATGGCATACTCAGATATTTTTTTCCCAACCGTTTCTGCTACATACAGGATATTGCCATCCTCACTTACATTTATGCCATTTGCGTATCCTAATTTCTTTATTACAATCTTAAATTCATTACCATCGTAAAATACTACATTAGAGCGAGCCAATTGCAGGTACTCCTCAATCGTTTTCCCCCATTCAGAGCTATTACCATGATCATTGGTAATATACATTTGAGTTTCATTTATGAAAACCAAATCATTGGGACTTATAAGCAATGGATCTGTGATCGTTTTCTCATGGCTTAACCCTGCATCCCCATATTCAAAGATTTCAATGGAATGTCCCTTTTGTGAATGATTGACCGCGGCAATTATAAAAGAACCCTCCTCTTTTTCATACACAGATATTCCATGAGGATGAAAATCAAATGGTATTTCAGGGTTTAATTTGATGAACTGAGGAGTTTTTTCGTTTAAATCATACGCATATAAAGCGCCCTGCACAGGATGACCCGCCAATGTTTGTCGCCTGTCATCGCTGGAAATAATCGCCAAGCCATTACTGAGGATAGTAATGTCTTCGGCACCAACAATTCCTGTTATTGAAATACATTCACCCTCAAAATGAGGACTTATAATTTTGAACTCACCGGCATCATTGAGTGTTTTAATAATGAATATTGAAATTCCAATTGTTAGTGCTATGGCAATATATTTTTTATTCATATGGGCACTTTAACAATCTGAAGGTTTTTTACAGCTTGGAGATTAAGGGATTAAGGGCAGTAATCCCAACATTCTTGACAGCCATCATTGTTATCATCACAATCACCTGCGTCACACTGACCGTCTCCATCATAGTCATAGCCATCATCTGATGTGTCATAATGACCCGTTGAACAATCATCACAGGTATCACCATCATGGTCAGAACATTGGTAAGGGTTGAAAGGGTCTGAATCTTCATCATCTATAACTCCATCACCATCGCTATCCGCTTCAGGCAGACCATTCAGCACCCAATCTACTAATATTACAATATCAATTACATTTAGTTGTCCATCTTCATTGACATCACCTATTACATCATAGTTATCATTAAGTATAAGGTCTACCAACATTACTATATCAATAACATTTATCGTACCATCACCATTTATATCGCCCAATTGCTGACAGCTTGAGCCATCTCCGCCACAGATACCGCATTCATCAAATACTAAATTCCCACCCCAGGTACCTGCACAATCCTGTACACAGTCATTGGATGAGTCACTGTCACAGGTTCCACAATTATCTACTACACTATCAC
>ERZ813253.251-NODE-251-length-20921-cov-7.650428_pt1 | contig 20921 bp, 19 predicted proteins | sample MGYA00520893_ERZ813253 | MGnify/ENA primary metagenome ERZ813253 (study PRJEB31669, sample SAMD00080414) | marine metagenome | biome: oceanic hadal pelagic zone biome; feature: marine hadalpelagic zone; material: sea water | place: Pacific Ocean:Izu-Bonin Trench...
GGCTCCTCGATATTGGCTTCCATCTGGGCGACCACCGAGAGCAGCTTGGCGTCGCGAATGCCGAGGCGCGATTGCAGGGTCAGGCGCTGTTGATCGTGGGGGCCGCGAATGCGGTCATGAATCAACTGGTCGGACACCGCCGTCACCAGCTCCTTGCCGTAACGCGGCGCGATGCGATGGAGCATCATATCGAGCGCCGCCGTGCCACCCGAGCAGGTGAAGCGGTTGCGGTCGATCTCGAACAGATCGGCGCTCACGTCGATATCGGGAAATTCCTCGGCGAAGCCGAGAAGATTCTCCCAATGGATGGTGCAGCGATAGCCCTGGAGCAGCCCGGCGCGCGCGAGAATATGGGTCGCCGAGGACAGGGCGCCGATATGGGCGCCACCTCGCGCCAGGCGGCGCAGCCATGAAAAGACCTCCTTGTTCCGGTAGAGATGCACGTCGAGGCCGGCGCAGACAATTATGGTGGTCAGTTGTCTGGCCCCGGAGATGCCCGACTCCGGGGTCACGACGATGCCGTTGCTCGCCGACACCGGCGCACCGTTCGATGTGATCAGATGCCAGCTATAAAGCGCTAATCCGCTCATGCGGTTGGCCATGCGCAAGGGTTCGATGGCGGCGGCGAAGGCCATCATCGAGAAATTCGGCACCAGCAGAAAGCCGATGGGCTCGGGACTCTCGGGAACGTCGAAGGGCTGCAAGGTTGAGACTCTTTCCGATTGTCGATCGATGCAGTTGGTCAATTTAAGATACTCTATGACGCTTTTGGAATAAACCATGCCGTTAGCGGCTTGCTTCCGCCACGGCGAGAGGGCAGACTCATAGGGTCTTTGGAGAGGGATAGACCATGGTGGCCAAACAAACACCGGCCTGCGACGCGGGTTGGCGGGCGCCTGATTTCGAACTTCCCGGCGTCGACGGCAAACAGCACAGGCTCGGCGACCTGCGCGGTCCGAAGGGTACGCTGGTGATGTTCATCTGCAATCACTGCCCTTACGTCAAGGCGATACTCGACCGCATCGTTCGCGACGCCCGCGAGCTCAGGGACCACGGCGTCACCAGCGTGGCGATCATGTCGAATGATCCCAGCGCCTATGCCGAGGATTCCTTCGAGAATATGCAGCGCATCGCGACCGAGTTGGATTTCCCCTTCCCCTATCTGCTCGATGAGGACCAGTCGGTCGCCAAGGCATACGATGCGGTTTGTACCCCCGATTTCTTCGGCTTCAACTATGACCTCGAGCTGCAATATCGCGGACGGCTCGACGAATCGCGGACCGAGGCGGCGGCCGGCGCGCGCCGTGATTTGTTCGAGGCCATGACCGAGGTCGCGCGCAGCGGCAAGGGGCCGGCCGAGCAGATCGCCTCGATTGGCTGCTCAATTAAGTGGCGCGAGGGGTAACCGTACCGCGATACGGGCTTGCGGCTCCACGGCAGCTTGGCTACAACCCCTCCCAGGCTATACAGTAGCCGATCCAAGATTATTCCCTGGACGATCTTTCTGGAGGCAATGCGTGTCCGACGTTTTTAACGAAGTCGACGAAGAAGTACGCCAAGAGCAATGGCAGAAGCTGTTCCGTGCCTATGGCGCCTATATTTTCGGCGCCGTAGCGTCTTTTGTCGCGGTCTTCGCAGGCTCCATCGCCTGGGACGATTACCAGACCGGCCAGCGCCAGCTCGAAAGCGAGCGCTACGAGGCCGCCAGTCAGGCGCTGAGCGAGGGCGACCCCGCGCTCGCCGCCCAGCAATTCGGATCCCTCGCCGATGATGCCGGGGATGGCTATGGCGCCCTGGCGCGCCTGAGGGAAGCCGATGCCCTGGCCAAGGCCGGCGACGTGGCCGGGGCGGTCGCAACCCTCGACAGGCTGGCCGACGACGGTGGCGCCGATGCGGCGTTCCGTGATCTCGCGCGGCTGTTTACGGTGTATCAATTGATGGATAGCGCTTCGCGAGATGAACTCGACCGCCGGCTGGCGCCGTTGCTGAGCGAGCAGTCGCCGTGGCGCGCCAGCGCCCGCGAACTCAGCGGCTTGATCGCCCTGCGGGCCGGCGAAATATCCGCCGCGCGGGATATGTTCACGGCCATCGTCGAGGATAGCGCCACGCCGACCGCGGCCCGCAGCCGCGCCGCGGGCTTGCTCGCCATCATCGGCGAAGGCGGTTGATGCGCGGATTTCTCAATATCGCCGTTGCGGCACTGGCCCTGGTGACCCTCGGCGCTTGCGACTCTCTTCCCGACTGGCTGGGTGAGCCCGAGGCGCCGACCCTGCCGGGCAAGCGAATCGCCGTGATGTCTCTCGACAATACACTCATGGTCGATACCGGCATTGCCGAGTTGGCCGTTCGTCTGCCCCGGCCCGTGCTCAATCGGGAATGGCCCCAGGAGGGCGGCTACGCCAGCCATGCGATGCAGCATCTTGAGGCAACCGGCGCCCTGGCGCGTCTGTGGGACGCCGATATCGGCGAAGGGGTATCGGCCGACAGCGGCGTGTTGGCCTCGCCGGTCAGCGGCGGCGGTCGCCTGTTCGCTCTCGACTCCGTGGGCAATGTCAGCGCCTACAGAGCCGACAACGGCGAGCGTCTGTGGCGCGTCAATGTGGTGCCTGAAGAAGAGGAGGATGAAGCGATCGGCGGCGGTATTGCCTATGCGGACGAGCGGCTTTTTGTCACCACCGGCGTCGGCGAGGTCATCGCCCTGGAGGCGTCGACGAGCCGTGAAATCTGGCGGGTCGGGCTCAACTCGCCGATCCGCGTGGCGCCCACCGTGAGCGACGGCCGCGTCTTCGTGATCACTTACGAAAACGCGCTGTTCGCCCTCGACGCCAACGACGGGTCCACCCTATGGGACCACAGCGGAATTTCCGAGGAGGCCCAGCTTCTCGGCGGCGCCAGTCCGGCGGTGTCGGGCGGCCTGGTCATCGCCGCTTATTCATCGGGGGAAATCTTTGCGCTGCGCGTCGACAACGGGAGCGAAGCCTGGAACTACACCCTGGGGTCTAACAGCCGCCTCGGACCCCTGGCGTCCCTCGGCGACATCAACGGCAGCCCGGTAATCGATGACGAGCAGGTCTATGTGGTAAGCCACGCCGGGCGTCTTGTCGCCTTGTCCTTGCGCAGCGGAGAGCGCCAATGGGATCAACTTATATCCGGCGTCCAGACGCCGTGGATCGCCGGTGATTTTCTCTTCATCTTGACCAATCAGGGCCAGTTGTTGTGCCTGTCGCGGAGAGATGGGCGGATCCGATGGATCAGGAACCTGCCGCGCTATGAGGATCTCGAGGACAAGGAGGGCCCGATCCTGTGGAGCGGCCCGCTGCTGGTCAGCGACCGCTTGATCGTGGTCTCCTCGATCGGCCAGGCGGTTTCGGTATCACCCTATACGGGAGCGTTTCTCGGCCAGATTGAGATGCCCGGCGATATCGAAATGTCGCCGATTGCCTCTAACGGTATGGTCTATATCCTCACCCAAGACGGCAAACTGATCGCGCTTCGATAAGGCAATCCGGGGATGCATTTTACCGTCGCTATTGTGGGCCGGCCGAATGTCGGCAAGTCCACTCTGTTCAACCGCCTCGTCGGCCGTCGCCATGCGCTGGTCGATAATAGCCCCGGCGTCACCCGCGACCGCCGCGAGGGCGAGGCGAGCCTGGGGCCGCTGCGTTTCACGGCGATCGACACCGCCGGGCTGGTCGAAGCGGCGCCCGGCAGCCTGGAATCCCGCATGCTGGAACAGACCACCCTGGCCGCCGAAACCGCCGATGTCTCCCTGCTGGTTATCGACGGCCGCGTAGGAGTCACCCCCGACGATCGCCATTTCGCCGCGGCCATGAGAAAGCTCGGCCGTTCGGTCATTCTGGTGGTCAACAAATGCGAGGGGAAGGCCGGAGAAGACGGGCTGTTCGACGCCTACTCCCTCGGCATGGGCGATCCGGTGGCGGTTTCCGCCGAGCACGGCCAGGGCATGAGCGAACTATACGATGCCTTGGAACCCTATGGCGGCGAGCCTGGGTCGGCGGATGAAGAGGTCGCCGACAAGCCGTTACAACTGGCCATCGTCGGCCGCCCCAACGCCGGTAAATCGACGCTGCTTAACCGTCTTGTCGGCGAGGAGCGAGCGATTACCGGGCCCGAGCCCGGCATCACCCGCGACGCCATCGCCGTCGCCTGGTCGCACCAGGGCCGGCCCATCAAACTGGTCGACACCGCCGGCATGCGGCGTCGCGCCAAGGTCATCGATAAGCTCGAGAAGCTGTCGGTTGGCGATTCGCTCCGGGTCATTCGCATGGCCGAGATTGTGCTGCTACTGATCGAAGCCGACATGGCCCTGGAGCGCCAGGATTTGACCATTGCGCGGATGGTCGTCGAGGAGGGCCGCGGCCTGGTCATCGTGGTCAATAAATGGGACATGGTGGCCCGCGGCGCTCGCCGGCCCTTGCTGAAAAGCATCCAGGACCGCCTCGCCGATACCCTGCCGCAGATCCGCGGCGTGCCCCTGATCACCCTCTCGGCGCTGCACGGGGAGGGCGTCGACAAGCTCCTGCCGAAAATCATCAAAACCCATGAGGTATGGAATAAACGGGTGACCACGAGCCGCCTCAACCGCTGGCTCGAAGGGGTGCTCGCCGCCCATCCGCCGCCCATGGCCTCGGGCCGCCGGGTCAAAATACGCTATATGACCCAAATCAAGGCGAGGCCGCCGACCTTTGCCCTGTTCGTCAGCCGGCCCAAGGCCCTGACCGACGCCTACCAGCGCTATCTGGTCAACCAACTGCGCGACGCCTTCAAGCTCGACGGCGTGCCCATCCGCCTGCTCCTGCGCGCCGGCAAGAACCCCTACGCCCCCGGTCGTTAAAGGCGCGCGTCGTGACGCTGTAGAGTACCGGGCCAATCGAGCAACTGCCGGTCGGCGGTTAGCAAAGTCGCGTCGTTTGCCAATGCGGTGGCCAGGATGAAACGGTCGGCGGGGTCGCCGTGAAGATCGCTGAGTTGCGCTGCGGTGATACCAATCCCTCCGTCGAGAGGAAGCTCGACAAGCCCCGAGCCTATGAGATCGAGACGCCAGCGTTTGAGATCGATGTCCTTGGTAATCCGCCCTTTAACTACCAGCATGGCGATTTCCCAAAAGGACATTGCCGAGACAGCCAACGTACCGTCATTCAAGGCTTCGTCTGCCAGTTCTCTGCTATGTCGACCCAGGGCAGGATCGTTCTGATCGAGCCAGATCAGCGCATGGGTGTCGATCAGGATCAGCGCTCCGCCTCCCATTCAACGTCGATCGGCGCGATGATATCCCCGAGGATATGGATCTTCCCGGCATGCAAGCCGGCCAGGGTGGTCGGACGCGTGACGACCGGCCCCAACTGTGCCACAGGTTTACCATTCTTGGTGATGAGCAGCGGCTGTCCGGTTGCCGCTACCTCGTCCATCAGACGAAGGCATTTGGCCTTAAACTCTGAGGCTTTGATTGTTTTCATGTTTTTATCCTAATGACCATGGTCATGACTATAGTCATATGGATGGTTTTTGTCAATTAACCCGCCGCCACCATCTCGCCGCTGCGCTCACATTCGGGCGATGCCAGCTCGACGAAGGCGTCGGTGATGTCGTCGGGATGGGGCAGGGAGCCCGGGTTTTCGCCGGGCATGGCTTCGGCGCGCAGGCGGGTGGCCGTCGCCACCGGCTCGATCAGGTTGATGCGCACGGCGGTCTTGGTCATCTCGGCGGCGTAGGTGCGCGCCATGGACTCGAGCGCCGCCTTGCTCGCCGCGTAGGCCCCCCAATAGGCCGTATGGCTGCGCGCGGCGGCGGCGGTGACGAAGATCGCGCGGCCCGATTCGGAGGCCCTGAGCAGGGCGTCGAAGGCGCGGATCAGGCGCCAGTTCGCGGTGACGTTGAGGGCGAAGAGCTTTTCCCAGTCATCGGTCGGGTAATGGCCCATGGGCCTGAGGCCGCCGAGCATGGCGGCGTTGCCGACCAATATATCGAGGCGGCCGTGACGCTCGGCGAGAACTCCGCCGAGACGATCGATAGCCGGGTAATCGAGCAGGTCGATGGGCACCAGGGTGGCGGTGCCGCCCGCGGCGCGGACCGCGTCATCGACCTCCTCGAGACCGCCGACCGTGCGCGCCACCAGCACCAGATGCGCCCCTTCTCGGGCAAAGCGCCGGGCCACCGCGGCGCCAATCCCCCGCGACGCTCCGGTGATCAGCGCAATCCGGCCTTCGAGCCGACCCGTCATGGGATTACTCCGCCTCGGTGAGCAGGGACAATTGCCGGCCGTAGTCGCCGCCGTCATGGTCGGTCAGGGGGATCGGATAGTCGCCGGTGAAACAGGCATCGCAATATTGCGGCGCTGAGGCTGACCGACCGTCCTCGCCGACCGCCCTGTAAAGCCCGTCGATGGACACGAAGGCAAGGCTGTCGACGCCGATATGGTCGGCCATCTCGGCGATGTCCATATTGGCGGCCATGAGATTGTCTCGGGTTGGCGTATTGACGCCATAGAAGCAGGAATTCGTGGTCGGCGGGCTAGCGACGCGCATGTGAACCTCTGTGGCGCCGGCGGCGCGCACCATCTCGACGATCTTGGTGGAGGTGGTGCCGCGCACGATGCTGTCGTCCACCAGCACCACGCGCTTGCCCCTGATGCTTGCGGCGTTGGCGTTGTGCTTGAGCTTGACCCCAAGATGCCTGATCCGGTCGGTCGGTTCGATGAAGGTGCGGCCGATATAATGGTTGCGGATGATGCCCAGCTCGAACGGCTGGCCGGCCTCGGCGGCGTAGCCGATGGCCGCCGGCACGCCGGAATCGGGCACCGGGACGACCAGATCCACCTCAACCATGGATTCGCGCGCCAGCTCGGCGCCGATACGCTTGCGCACCTCGTAGACGCTCTGGCCTTCCACTAGACTGTCGGGGCGCGCGAAATAGACATGCTCGAAGATGCAGAAACGGCTCGGCGTGGGCTTGAACGGCCGCAGGCTTTCAATCCCGCTATCGTCGATGACCAGCACTTCTCCGGCCTCGATATCGCGCACATATTCGGCGCCCATGATGTCGAGAGCGCAGGATTCCGACGTGAGTACCGGCGCGCCTTCGACCCTGCCGAGGATCAAGGGCCTCACACCCATGGGATCGCGCACGCCGATCAGGCTGTCGCCGGTCATCGCAACCAGGGAATAGGCGCCCTCGATCTGATGCAGGGCGTCGATCAGGCGGTCGACCACCGTGGCGCGCCTGCTGATGGCGATGAGATGGATGATGACTTCGGAATCGCTGGTCGATTGGAACAGACAGCCGCGTTCGACGAGCATGCGGCGCAAGGCCATGGCATTCGTCAGATTGCCGTTATGGGCGATGGCGAGACCGCCGAAGGCGAATTCGGCGAACAAGGGCTGCACGTTGCGCAGCACCGTCTCGCCGGTGGTCGCATAGCGGTTATGGCCGATCGCCGATTGACCGCGCAGGCGGTCGATGACCTTGGCCGAAGAGAAATTCTCTCCCACCAGCCCGAGGCCGCGGTGGCTGTGAAACTGTTTGCCGTCGTAAGTGACGATGCCGGCGGCTTCCTGACCGCGATGCTGGAGCGCATGCAGGCCGAGCGCCGTATGGGCGGCTGAATCACTATGCCGATAGATGCCGAATACGCCGCATTCCTCATGCAATTTGTCGTCGTCGAATTCAATCATTGTGTGGTGCCGATCAATCGGTCGAGTTCCTTGCGCTCGGCACTGCTATAGCCTGAAGCGTCGGGGTTTGTCATCACCGGCGGCGCCCCCATGAGCGTGTCCAGGGCATCTTTGGTTTCCAGGGCCGTGTCGGCGAAATCCTTGGCGGTGGCGATGGCGCCCATCCATTCTTCGCGCTTATCGGGCGGCACCGCCTCGACCAGCCAGACCGCGCCGATCTCGACCAGGGGCAGGGCGCGGGCCTCATGCACCCACGCCGGTTGATCCTCGGGCGGCACGAACACCACCATGACCAGATAGGCGATGCAGACCACCAGGGCGCCCCGCGCCAGGCCGAACAGGAAGCCGAGAGAGCGGTCGAGGCCCTCGAGGCGGCTTGTCTTGATACGATGCGATATGGCGCCGCTGACCAGGGAAAGCACCACCATGGCGAGGATGAAGATGCCGCCACTGGTGATCGCGTCGGTCAAAAGTGGAATTCCGATATAGGGCGAGACGAAGGGTTTTACATAGTCGAAGCCGTAATAGGCGGCGGCCGCGGCGGCGGCCCAGCCGGCGATGGCCAAGATCTCGCGCACGGCGCCCCTGAAGAAGGCCAGGGCGCCCGAGATGAGCAGGATGAAGATGATCGTGAGATCGACAACCACGCTGACCGGAAGATTGCTGGGGTCGAGATCCATGGCTCAGCGGTCCTGGTTAAGAAGATCGACGAGGTCGGCCAGACGGGCGATTTCCCGGATGGCCAGGGGCGCTTTCCGGCCGCCGTCATCGGTTTTTTTGCGCATGGGCATGAGCGCGTTCGTGAAGCCCAGCTTGGCGGCCTCCTTGAGCCGGTTGTCCGTCTGGCCGACCCGGCGGATTTCGCCGGAGAGGCCGATTTCGCCGAAGGTCACGCTGTTCTCGGGCAGGGGACGACCGCTGGTCGCCGAGATCAGGGCCGCCGCCACGGCGAGGTCGGCGGCGGGTTCGCTGATCTTGAGTCCGCCGGCGACGTTCAAATAGATGTCGTTGCCGCCGAGCGTCAGGCCGCAACGGGCGTCGAGCACCGCCATGATCATCGCCAGCCGGCCCGAGTCCCAACCGACCACGGCGCGCCGCGGGGTGGCCAGGGAGGTCGGCGCGACCAGGGCCTGGATTTCCACCAGCAGGGGCCGGCTGCCCTCGACACCGGCGAAAACCGCCGCGCCGCTGGTGTCGCGGCCATGCTCCGAGAGGAACAGCGCCGAGGGGTTGGGCACTTCGCTAAGGCCGCCGTCGGTCATCTCGAAGACGCCGATCTCATCGGTCGCGCCGAAGCGGTTCTTCACCGCGCGCAGGATGCGGAACTGATGGCTGCGTTCGCCTTCGAAATAGAGCACGGTGTCGACCATATGCTCGAGTACGCGCGGCCCGGCAATCTGGCCCTCCTTGGTGACATGGCCGACTAGGATCATGGTGGCGCCGCTGCGCTTGGCGTAGCGGATCAACTCCTGGGCGCTGCCGCGTACCTGGGCGACGCTGCCGGGCGCCGAATCGAGGCTGTCGATATACATCGTCTGGATCGAATCGATGATCACCAGATCAGGAGTTTTATCCGCCTCCAGGCTGGTCAGGATATCGCGAACGCTGGTCGCCGAGGCGAGCTTGACCGGGGCGTCGGCGAGGCCGAGGCGCTGGGCGCGCAGGCGCACCTGATCCGGCGCTTCCTCGCCCGATATATAGACGCAATAGGCGCCCCCCTTGGCGCAGGACGCCGCCGCCTGTAGCAGAATGGTGGATTTGCCGATGCCCGGGTCGCCGGCGACCAGCAGGGCCGAGCCGGCGACCAGGCCGCCGCCGAACACCCGGTCGAGTTCGGCGATGCCGGTGACCAACCGCTCGGCGACCGGCTCGCTGCCTTGCAGATCGACCAGCTCGATGCGCCGCCCGCTCGCGCCGCTCAGGCCCCGGGGCGCGCGCTCGCGGGGGATTTCCTCGATCACCGTATTCCAGCCGCCACAGGCGTCGCAGCGGCCCGTCCATTTGCCATGGGTCGCGCCGCATTCCTGGCAGGCATAGCGTTGAGCGGTCGCGACCATCAGCCGAAGGGTTTCCACAGCAGAATCAATTTCGGCAGCACCGTGAGCGCCGCCAGCAGGGCGATGAACATCGCCGAGGCGATGAGCACGCCGAAATAAATCGTCGGGATGAAGTTGGAAAACACCAGGATGGAAAAGCCGAAGATGATGGTCATGGTCGTGTAGAACACCGCTTTGCCGATATTGGAATGGCAAACATGCAGGGTCGCCACATAATCGTTGGTCACGGCATATTCTTCTCTGAAGCGGTAAATATAGTGGATTCCGTTGTCGACCGCGATGCCGATGGTGATGGCGGCGATCGTGATGGTCATCATGTCCAGGGGGATTCCCGCCCAGCCCATGACGCCCATCACAACCCCGGCGCCGAGCAGGTTCGGCAGAATACCGATGATCGACAAGGTGATCGAGCGGAACAACACCAGGAACATGATGGCGATTCCCAGCATCACCACGCCGATGGTTTTGATCTGCGATTTGAACAGGCTTTGCAGCATATTGTTATAGAGCACCAGCAGCCCGCTCACGGTTACATTCTGCCGCTCGAATCCGAGCGTCTCGACCAGATCGCGCTGCACTCTCTCCAGCAATTCCTTGCGGCGTAAATCCGGTTTCGAATCCAACACGCGGGCAAGCAGCCGCGCCTCGTTGTTCTCGATGGAGAGATAGGGGTCGATCAGGCTGTTTCTGACCTCAAGGGGGATTTTGGTATAGAGGAGCGACAGGGCGAAGGCGTCCAATTCCTCCCCAGCCAATTCTTCGGCAACCCGGATTGCCGATGCGAGCGACAGCACCTTGCCGATTTCGGGCAGCCCATCGAGATAGTCGTGTACTTCCTTGATGCGCTGGATCTTGTCGAGGGTGAACCAATATTCCGGCGTGTTGGCGTAGAGTTCAGCGTACTCGCGCTCCAGGGCAATCTCGGCCTCGGTCATTTCCGCAAGATCTTCGGGCGTCAGGAAGGCGTTTGGGTCATCTTCGAATTTTATCAGTATTTCCAGAGGCGTCGTGCCGCCGAGCTTCTCGTCGATGAGCCTGAGACCCTGATAGATTTCCGTGTCTTCGCTGAAGTAGTTGATGAAGCTGTTCTCGACCCGCAGCCGGGCGATTCCCGCCACGCTCACGACGGTCAAAATTACCGCCAATAGCAGGATCTTGTTGCCTTGAGTCTCGGTCAGACGGGCCAGATAGGCAGGCAGGGGAAACTTTTCGCTTTCCGCCCTGGGCCGGGATACGGATTTTCCCATCACCAGGAGCAGGGTGGGGAACAGCAGAAACGAGGTGGCGAATGTCACCGCCAAACCAGCGCTCATCATCAAGCCGAAGTCGATCACCGGCTTGATTTCGCTGACCACCAGGGAGCTGAAACCGATGATCGTGGTGAGCGCCGTGTAGAGACAGGGCTTCACCATCTTATGAATGGTCGCCCTGACCAGCGCCAACTGATCGTCATCGGGATGATCCTGGTTGAGCTGCCGGTAACGCACGATCAGATGAATGTTCATGGAGATGGTGATGATCAGCATGAGGGCGAGAAAATTCGACGAGATGACGGTGACCTTCCAGCCGGTCAATCCCAGGACGCCGATCATGATCAAGCCGGCGTAAAAACAGCTCAGCAGCGGCAGCACGATCCAGCGCAATTCCCGGAAGATGGCGGTGAGAACAAGGATGAGAAACACCAATACGCCGCCCCCGAAGACGATCAGATCGTTGCGCACGAATGTCACCATGTCGTCGCTAATCATCGGCACGCCGCCGAGATAGAGAACGCCCTGTTGGCGGTACGGCTCGATAATGTTCCTGATCTTTGCAATGTCTTGGTGGCGCTGCTCGGCTAACGCTTCCTGCGCCTGATTGAATTCGGTATCGATGCGGCTCAGGGTTTGCGTCTCTTCAACGGAGAGGCCGGCGTCTCGCCGTTTTTCGCGCAGTGCGTCACGGGATCGGAGCAGGCTGTTGTATTGTTGATCCTCGACCAGCTCCAACAGTAAAGCGGTGGTTTGGCCATCGATACTGATGAGGAGCTGTCGGTAGATTTGGCTATTGATCAGCTCGTTTCGGGCCCTGTCCCGGTCGATGCCGGGTTTCTCCAGGCTCGGTATGTCGTTGATCATCTCTGTGAAAGGGGCGTCCGAGCTGTTCAACAAGGGGGCATCGAGTATGGTGAAGACCGAGGCCACGCTGGAGACTTTCTTGAGCTCTTCACGAAGTTGCCTCAAGGATTCCAGGGCCTGGTCCGAGAACAGGTCTTCGTTGGGGCTGTAGGTCACAATGAGCAGGTCGCTGCTCGGATAGCGCTCGTGGATCGTGCGGTACAGCTTGAGGTCGGCATCGTCTTCCAGCAACAGGGAGTCGGCCGATGCGTCGAGCTTGAAGTCTTGCGTGTGATAACCGAAGAAAACCAGAATTATGAGCAACGCGGCCAGAACGAACTTTGGATTGTGAAGAACCAAAGTGTCATAGAGCTGCGCGGTTCGGGAATTCATGGGCTGATATAACGGCGTTGGAAGCGCGGGCCCAGGCGGTTGAGAACTTCATAAGCCATGGTGCCTCCCAGGGCGGCGAGCTCGTCGATGGGGCAGACGCCGCCGATCAGTTGGACAGAGGTCCCGGGCAGGGTCTCATCGGGCGCCAGGGCGCTCACATCGAGGGTAATCAAATCCATGGATACTCGCCCCACCACAGGAACCCTGACATCGCCGATAGCCGCAAAAGCGCGACCGCCTAAAGAGCGTAAATATCCGTCGGCGTAACCGACGGGAACCGTTGCAATCCGCGCGTGAGCGGCTATTCGATGCGAGGCACCATAGCCAACGGTCTGGGGGCTGTCAACGTCACGCAATTGGATGATTTTGCTATGTAAACAAACAACTTCCGCCATCGGATTGGGTTTATCCGGCGTCGGGTTGACGCCGTATAACGCGACGCCGGGACGACCGAGATCGTAATGATAATCGGCCCCGAGAAAGACCCCGGAGGAGTTGGCGAAACTCGCCGGGGCCGCCGGCAGCAGGGCGCGCAATTCATCGAATTCGGTGCGCTGGGCCTGGTTCATGGGATTGTCGGGCTGCTCGGCGCAGGCGAGATGGCTCATTACCAGGGAAAGCCGCAGCCCGTCGAGGCGCCCGGGCTCGGCGGCGAGGCGCCGGGTCTCCTCGGGCGGCAGGCCGAGGCGGTTCATGCCGGTATCGAGCTGAACCAGGGCCTCGAGGGGCTCGTTGTCCCGCGCTATCGAATGAGCGGCCCACCGCTCGATTTGCCCCAGGTCGTTGAGCACCGGCAGCAGGTTGTGATCGGTAAACATGGTCTCCGATCCGGCGAGGGCGCCGTTGAGCACGGCGATGAACGTATCGGGGAGCAGGCCACGCAGCTCAACCGCCTCGTCGAGAGTGGCGACGAAAAACCGCTCGCAGCCCTCCCGCGCCAGCACCGGCGCGATCTCCCCGACGCCGAGGCCATAGGCGTCGCCCTTGACGACAGCGGCGCAACTCACGCCGCCGAGTCGATCGCTTAAGCTGCGATAGTTCCGGGCGACGGCGCCGAGGTCGATGGTGAGCGCCGCCCCGGCGTAATCAGAAGGGGGCATCCCCGCCGCCATGATGCCCACCGCTATGATGAGAATCTAGGGTGGAGAATTTGGTGATGTCCTTGGTGAACTGAAGCTTGATGCCGCCGATCGGTCCGTGGCGTTGCTTGGCGATGAACACCTCGGCGGTGCCCGCGACTTCCTGAAGGCGGGTGGTCCAGCGCTCGTAACGCTCGCTGAAACGGTCGTCGGCTTCATCGGCGCGCTTGGTGGGCTCGCTGCGCTCCAGATAATAATCCTCGCGGAAGAGGAACATGACGACATCGGCATCCTGCTCGATCGAGCCCGATTCGCGCAGGTCCGAGAGCTGCGGGCGCTTGTCCTCGCGCTGCTCGACGGCGCGCGATAGCTGGGAAAGCGCCAGAACGGGCAGATTGAGTTCCTTGGCCAGCGCCTTGAGCCCCTGCGTAATTTCGGTGATTTCCTGTACCCGGTTTTCGTTTTTGTTGCGCCCCGATGTGCGCAGGAGCTGAAGATAATCGACGATGATCAGCGACAGCTTGTTGGTCCGCAACAGGCGCCGCGCACGGGTGCGCAGGGCGGCGATGGAAAGCGCCGGGGTGTCGTCGATGAAGAACGGCGCCCGGCTCAGTTCGCGGCTGGCTTCGACCACCTTGTGAAAATCATCCTTCGAAATATCGCCGCGACGAAGCTTGTGCGAGGAAATGCCGGTCGCCTCGGACAGCAGCCGCGAGGCAAGCTGTTCGGCCGACATTTCCAGGGAAAAGAAAGCCACCACGGCGCCGTCGACGCATTTTTCCACGCCGTCATCGCCGGTCTCGACACGATATTTGAGCGCCGCATGGAAACCGATGTTGGTGGCCAGGGCGGATTTGCCCATGCCCGGGCGGCCGGCGAGGATGAGCAGGTCCGATGGATGCAGGCCGCCGAGCTGGTTATCGAGATCGATCAGTCCGGAGGCAATTCCGGTCATGCCGGCTTCACCCTTATAGGCGCCTTCCATCTGGGTGATGGCGCCGGTCAGGGATTCTGACAAGGGCTTCAAGCCGCCCTCCGCCTGGCCCGCCTCGGCGAGATTGAACAGGCGCTGCTCGGCCTCCTCGATCTGCTCGGACGCCGGGACCTCGATCTTGTAGTCGAAAGCCTCGTTGACGACCTCTTCACCGATCGCGATGAGCGACCGCCGGAGCGCCAGGTCATGCACCGTGCGGGCATAGTCCTCGGCGTTGATGATGGTCACCGTCGAGCCGGCGAGACGGGCGAGATACTGGGCCCCGCCGATGTCGGCGAGGGCGTCGTCGTTCTCGAAATAATGCTTCAGCGTGACCGGATTGGCCATCTGGCCGCGCTCCACGAGCTTCTGGATTGCATCGTAGATACGGCCGTGAATGGGCTGGAAGAAATGTTCGGCAAGCAGGAAGCCCGAGACCATATGGGTCTTTTCGTTGTTGACGAGAAGGGCGCCAAGAAGCGCCTGTTCGGCCTCGTCGTTATGGGGCAGGGAGCGAAATCCTACGCCCTCGTCCTGTTCGCTAGCAACCCCTTCCACGCGCCAAACTCCCCTCAAAAAGAACGAGCGCAAGCTAACACGGGTTCTAGTTCTAGGCTATTTTTTTGAGCCTGTGGAATAGGTGAAACCTGGGGACATCTATAGCTATGTCCTTTACAGCAAACGCTTATTTATTTTTCGGCGAAATTATGGTTAAGCGCTGTTCTCGTCGGCGGCTTTATCTTTGCCGTCTCCGTCACCGTCAGCGGCCCCGTTATCGCTGGCCGTCGAGTCGCCGGCCTCGGATTCGCCCTCTTCACCGCCGTCCTCGTCAATTTGGACGTCTTCGGGGCGCTCGAAGATTTCTTCGACCGAGGGGGCTTCCTCTTCCTGTACGTGATCCGTGTCGGCGGCATCATCCTTCGCCGCCGGTCGGCGCGAGGCCAGTTCCTGGGTGTCGGCTTCCTCGGTGGTGCGCGCCACATTGACGCCGATGGTGACGATCACCTCGGGATGAAGCGCTACCCGGATCGGGTGGATACCGAGAGTCTTGATCGGCCGGTCGAGCAGGATTTGATTGCGGTCGATGGAGACACCGCTCTCCGATGCCGCGTTGGAGATATCGCGGGCGGTGACCGATCCGTATAGCTGATCGCTGTCGCTCGCCTGGCGCAGCAGGACGCAGATAAAGTCGTTGAGTTTCGCCGCCGCGCCCTCGGCGTCGCCGCGGCGCTCTAGATTGGCCGCGTCGAGCTGGCTCTTCTGTTCTTCGTAGCGGGCGAGGTTCGCCGCATTGGCGCGAAGGGCTTTGCCCTGGGGCAACAGGTAGTTGCGGGCAAAGCCGGGTTTGACTTTGACCAGCTCCCCCATCTGGCCCAGTTTCTCGATACGCTCGAGCAAGATAACTTCCATCACTCGTCCTCCTCGTGGGGCGCCGGCCCGGCGAAGCGCGGGCGCAGCTGAAACAATTGATCCGCCAGTCCGACCCCGGCGACCAGGGCGAGGCCCGGCCAGCCGAGAAGGAACAGCAGCATGAGATAAAATAGGGTCAGCACGAAGGGCCGCATGGGCCAGCCCTGTGACAATTTATGAACCACGGTCAGGCCGACGAACAGATACGCCAAGGCGATGATGATCGTCAGTGTCTGGCCGAAGAACGCCGAAACGCCGCTCGTGAAATACCACAAGGCACCGCTCGCCACCAAGGCGAAGACAAAGGGGAGCGGCAGTTCTGTTTGCGAATATTCCAGCGTCGGCCTGACGTTGCGGCCGGCTTTCTTGAGCAACTTCTGGGCGAAAGCGCCGTTGATCGTCAGGGTGATAATCCAGGATACGATCAGGGCCGCGGGGATATAGGGCGCCCACAGGTCGGCCGCCAACAAGCGCTCGCTGCCGGCCATATTGGGGGCCATGACCGAGAACATCTCGTCGAGCAACGCCCGCATGCTTTCGATCATGCCTATGCCGCCGCCCGTGTTGTCGTTCCCCATGACCATGTAAAGCAGGATGAAGGCCGCGGCGCCGTAGCAAACCATCAGGGCGAGCAGGCGGCCCGGCGGATACCAGGCAACCTTGCCGTCGTCGGCCTTGCGCCACAGTAGCGCCTGACGCACCGCAAGCGCCGTCGGCAAGGCGATGATCGCCAGGAACGACAACAGCGGCCCAACGCCATGCGCCACGCCGACGAACACGGTGCCGGTCAGCGCCGCGACGCCGACGGCCACCGTTCCCAGGCCGAGCCCGACGAGGAAAAGCGGCAGATGGGTGAAGTTGATGAACAGCATCCCGAGGACCGATTCATACATGGGTGCGATGAACACGACGCCGCTGGCGACGCCCGCCAGGACGGCGAAAATCATAGTTCGCGGCATGGTTTGCGGCATGGCTTGCTCTGGGGAACCCAGCGCTTATTGGACGACGAACGGCAGCAGCGCGAGGTTGCGCGCCCGCTTGATCGCCTTCGCCAGTTCACGCTGTCGCTTGGCCGAAACGGCGGTGATGCGGCTGGGCACGATCTTGCCCCTCTCGGAGAGATACCGCGACAATAGCTTGACGTCCTTGTAATCGATCTTCGGCGCCTTATCGCCGGAGAAGGGACAGGTCTTGCGGCGGCGGAAAAACGGCCGACGGGTGGCCTGACGGTCGCCTCTGCCGCCCGCGCCCTGGCTATCACGATCGCTCATGTCTTCTCTCCCGATTCGTCGGTTTTCGGCTCCGCCGCCGTGGTCTCTTCGGCAGGTTTTTCTGCGGCAGGTTTATCTTCGGCGGGTTTATCTTCGGCTGGTTTATCTGGGGCTGTGGCGTCCTTGGCAGCGGTTTTCGTGTCGGTTGCGGCCTCGGCGGCGCCGGGCTTCTTGTCTTCAGCCGTAGCGCTTGAGCCACCACTATCATGCGGCGGGCCGCTGCGGCGGGACCGTTCATCCCGTGAGGCGCGCACCTGCATCATCGGTGAGGGCTCGGGGTCGAGTTCATCGACCCGCACGGTGAGATAGCGCAGCACGTCTTCGCTGAGCCGCAGATTGCGCTCGTATTCCTGGACCGCCGCCGACGGCGCATCGAGGTTGAAGAAGACGTAATGGCCCTTGCGATTCTTGTTGATACGGTAGGCGAGAGTCTTCAATCCCCAATGTTCGGTCTTGGGAACGTCGCCGCCGTTGTTCTTGATAATATCGGAGAAAGATTCCGCCAACTGTTCGACCTGCTGGGTCGACATATCGTGACGAATGATAAACGTACTCTCGTAGAGAGACATGTTGTTCATGCTCCTTATGGATATAGGATACCCGAAGTCGGCGTGACGTAACGCTGTCGACCGTAGGCTTAGCCGGATGTGCCGGCAAGGAGGTTGCGAGCGGCGCACTATACGCTAATCCGTTTATCGCGCAAGCATGCTTGACAGTCTTTTTTCGGTGGTTATCACTGGCCCAGCAATTTTTTAGGATAGGGTAATTCGATGTCTGCCGCTACACGGGCTTTTATCTTTCCGGGACAAGGGTCCCAACGGGTCGGCATGGGACGCGATCTTGCCGGTGCGTTCGGCGCGGCGCGGGCGGTCTTCGACGAGATCGACGAGGCCCTCGACCAGCCTCTCTCGACGTTGATTTTCGAGGGCCCCGAAGACGAATTGACCCTGACTCGGAACGCCCAGCCGGCCTTGCTGGCGGTCTCCCTGGCCGTGGTGCGCGCGCTTGAGGTCGAGGGTGGGTTTTCCCTGGCCGATAAATGCGCCTTCGTGGCCGGTCATTCCCTCGGCGAATATTCAGCCCTGGCGGCGGTGGGCAGTTTTTCCCTGGTCGACGCGGCGCGGTTGCTGCGCCGCCGCGGGCTCGCCATGCAGCAGGCGGTGCCGCTCGGCGAGGGCGCCATGGCGGCGCTTCTCGGCATCGATCTAGACGTCGCCGTTGCCATTGCCGAGGCGGCGGCGGAGGGCGACATTTGTTCCGCCGCCAACGATAATGCGCCCGGCCAGGTGGTGATCAGCGGTGCCCGCGCGGCGGTCATGCGCGCCATGGCCCTGGCGCCTGACCAGGGCGCCAAGCGCTGTATCGAGCTGCCGGTGAGCGCGCCGTTCCATTGCGCGCTCATGGCGCCCGCCGCCGAGGTCATGCGGGACGCCCTGGCGGATACGGCAATTGCGGCGCCGGCGGCGCCCCTGGTCGCCAATGTTACGGCGCGGGCGGAGCTCGACCCCGACCGGATACGCGAAAATTTAGTCGAGCAGGTGACCGCCATGGTGCGCTGGCGTGAATCCATGCTGTTCATGCGCGACGCCGGCGTCGACAGCCTGGTGGAATTGGGCGCGGGATCGGTGCTTTGCGGGCTTGCCCGGCGCATCGACCGCGACCTCAAGGGGGTCTCGGTCGGGCAGCCCGACGAGCTCATGGCGTTCCTCGAGACCCTGGTATAAGGAAAAATCATGTTCAACCTCGACGGCAAACACGCGCTGGTGACCGGCGCATCCGGTGGCATCGGCGCGGCAATCGCCCGCGCCCTTCATGATCGCGGGGCGGTGGTCGCCTTGTCGGGCACGCGCGGCGATGTCCTGGAAGAACTCGCCCATGAACTCGGCGAGCGCGCCCATGTGACGGCGGTCGATGTGAGCGATAGCGACGCCGTCGCCGGCCTCGCCAAATCCGCCGGCGAAGCCATGGGCGGCCTCGATATCCTGGTCAACAACGCCGGCATCACCCGCGACAGTCTCGCCATGCGCATGGCCGACGAGGATTGGCAGGCGGTGATCGATGTCAATCTCACCGCCGGCTTCAGGATCATGCGCTCCGCCCTGCGCGGCATGATGAAGCAGCGCTGGGGCCGAATTATCGCGATCACCTCGGTGGTCGGCGCGACCGGCAATCCCGGCCAGGTCAACTATGCGGCGGCCAAGGCCGGCATGGTCGGCATGACCAAGGCGCTGGCCCAGGAGGTCGCCAGTCGCGGCATCACCGCGAACTGCATCGCACCGGGCATGATCGAGACCGCCATGACCGACGCCCTCGGCGAAAGCGCCCGCGACGCCATGCTCGGCATGATCCCCATGAAGCGTCCGGGAACTCCCGATGAGGTCGCCGCCTGCGCCGTGTTCCTGGCCAGCGACGAGGCGCGTTACGTGACCGGACAAACCCTTCATGTCAATGGCGGCATGGCAATGATTTGAATGGCAGTGGTGGTTAACGTGGGGTAACTTGTTCCGCGTACTCTTTTTTGCGATAATGAGAGCCTGGGAGAACGGCTAGAAAAGCCGTGATCCAGAGCATGGTAGGTAGGATATGGCCAGAAGCCAGTTCGGGATATTGGAAGCGCCCATCGTCGACGGTCTGTCCGTACCGGCGACCGGTGAATTTATCGTCCTTGAGGCGGTTGCCGGCGAGGCGTTAGTCATCCCCAACGGCACGATGCTGCTGACCGCCGATTTCGTACGCCAGGGCGGTGATTTACTGCTGGTCGGCCCGGACGGCGAACAGGTTTTCATTCGGGGATATTTCGAACTTGCCGATCCCCCGGCGCTGGCCACCGCCGGCGGCGCGGTGCTGGCGCCCGAGTTGGTGGCCCGCCTCGCCGGACCGCTGACGCCGGGCCAATACGCCCAGACCGGAACAGCCGCCGACGCCGAGCCCATCGGAGTTGCCAGCGTCGTCGATGGAACGGTGACGGCAACGCGGACCGACGGCACCAAGGTAACCCTCGAGGTGGATTCGCCGATTTATCTCGGCGATGTCATGGAGACCGGGCTGGATTCCTCGGTCGGTCTGGTGTTTATCGACGACACCACATTCTCCCTGGGCGCCGGGGGGCGCATGGTGATCGACGATCTGATCTACGATCCCCAGACCGGCATCGGTTCCATGGGCATCTCGGTTATTCAGGGTGTCTTCGTCTTCGTCACCGGCGAGATCGCGGCCAGCGGCCCCGACGCCATGGTCATCACCACGCCGGTCTCGACCATCGGCATCCGCGGCACCAAGGTCGCCGGCCGGGCGGCCCAGGAGGGCGAGGAAAACATCGTATCCCTCTTGGCCGAGGCTGACGGCAGCGTCGGGATTATCGTCGTCAGCACAAGCAGCGGCCAGATTACCCTCGATTCGTCCAACTACCTGAACAACGCCATCGTCGTCAGCAGCGCCTTCGCCCTGCCGACAATCAATACATTCTCGACCAGCCAATTCGAAAATACCTTCGGCGATACCGTGCGGGTTAATATTAACACCGAACGCAGCCTCCAGAACCGCCAGCAGCAGGAAGAAGAACAGCAGCAAGGTGAAGGGGAGCCGCCGCAAGGCGAAGAAGGTCAACAGGCAGGCGAAGGGGAGCCGCAGCCGGGCGAAGAAGGGCAGCCGGTAGACGAAGAAGGCCAGCCGGTAGGCGAGGAAGGCCAGCAGCTGGACGAAGAAGGGCAGCCGGTAGACGAAGAAGGCCAGCCGGTAGACGAAGATGGCCAGCCGGTAGGCCCGGAGGGTCAGCAGCTGGGCGAAGATGGCCAGCCGGTAGGCCCGGAGGGTCAGCAGCTGGGCGAAGATGGCCAGCCGGTAGGCCCGGAGGGTCAGCAGCTGGGCGAAGATGGCCAGCCGGTAGGCCCGGAGGGTCAGCAGCTGGGCGAAGATGGCCAGCCGGTAGGCCCGGAGGGTCAGCAGCTGGGC
>ERZ813253.252-NODE-252-length-20772-cov-4.477743_pt1 | contig 20772 bp, 21 predicted proteins | sample MGYA00520893_ERZ813253 | MGnify/ENA primary metagenome ERZ813253 (study PRJEB31669, sample SAMD00080414) | marine metagenome | biome: oceanic hadal pelagic zone biome; feature: marine hadalpelagic zone; material: sea water | place: Pacific Ocean:Izu-Bonin Trench...
TACCTGTTACAGTTATACAATCTCCATGAAGCATGCCAGCGTCTAAGAGCATTTTCATTAACGGCAATGTTCCACCAATTTTGACTAATTCACTCATCATGTACTTACCAGAAGGCTTTAGATCTGCAAGCACAGGCACTTTGGCTCCGACTCTAGTGAAATCATCGATATTCAAGTCAACGTTGATAGCATCAGCCATCGCAATCAAGTGTAAGACTGCATTAGTGGAACCTCCAAGTGCAATAATTAAAGTAATAGCATTTTCAAATGCTTTTTTAGTCATAATGTCACTTGGCTTGATGTCTTTTTTGAGCAGGTTAACTACCGCTTCCCCGGCACGAAGGCAGTCAATATTTTTATCTTCTGAAATCGCATCTTGCGATGAAGAGTTAGGCAAACTCATGCCCAATGCCTCAATCGCTGAAGCCATCGTGTTTGCAGTATACATGCCGCCACAAGAGCCAGGTCCAGGAATGGCTGTTGATTCGATTTGCTCTAACTCAATATCATTAATATCATTATTTGCTCGCTTTCCAACTGCCTCAAAAACACTGACAATATCAGTGTGATTGCTACCTGGTTGTATGGTTCCACCATAAACAAAAACCCCTGGACGATTCAGTCGAGCCAGGCCCATCAAACATCCAGGCATGTTTTTATCACAACCACCAATTGCGAGCACACCATCAAACCCTTGGGCTCCTACAACGGTTTCAATTGAATCAGCAATGACTTCGCGTGAAACGAGCGAATACTTCATTCCCTCAGACCCCATAGAGATACCATCTGAAACAGTTATAGTATTAAAAATTACAGCCTTACCTCCAGCATTGTTGATGCCTTTTTCTGCCTCATCGGCCAGAGTATTTATGTGCATATTGCAAGGCGTCACCATTGACCAGGTTGATGCAATACCGACCTGAGGTTTGCTGAAGTCTTCTTTTTTGAATCCAACTGGATAGAGCATAGCACGAGAAGGTGCACGTTCGTAACCGTCAACAACTACTGAGGAAAATTTTCTAGTATTTGACATCTCTTTTATATGAACAAAAAAATACAAATTTTAGACTAAAATGGTGCGGTTCTATTATCAATTTGAGGCCTGAATTTGAGTAAGATCACACAACTAATCAATTTAATGCAGCCCTATGTTGATGACGGAAAGTTGTTAAAAAGAAGTTACGAGCAACTCAATGAGTGCTTTGAAGACTTTGTTTTTGTCACTGATGGCGACCAAATAGTCGCCTGCGCAGCACTAAGGCACTATAAATATGAGGAGAAAGGTGAAATTTACGCTCTGGCGGTCATTAAAGAGTATCACAATACCGGTGTTTCCTCACAATTATTGGAAAAATTGATGAAAAAGGCCTCTGACTTGGATCTTATTGGTATTTTTGCGCTTTCTAAGTATGGAGGTAGGTTTTTTCTTCGACACGGATTTGTAGAGGGCGTTATAAGTGCTTTACCATTAGCTCGCCAGAAGGGCTACGACCATCAACGTAAATCGACTATCTATTTAAAAAAGCTTTAAGTAAGCTGAGACGATGTTTGTATACTTAAACTTCGTCGACATTTTCTCTTAAAAGTCTATTTTTGAGTGCCCAATCGATAAACTCTTGTGTGCTTATTTTTTTAGCACCGAACCTATTTCTTAGTAGGTGATTTTCCACTCTTTGAAAAAATATTAAGCTTAAAGGTTCGCCATGAAGGTTGCCCTCGTTTATCAAGTTAATTTTGTATAATTTTGGTTCAAGAAGGTCAGCAAGTGTAGGACTAACACCCAAAAGTATCAAAAGACATTCGTTATAACTAAGATATTCTGTTTTGGTCAAAAAATCATGCCATTCTTGCCTAGTAGTCAATTGCCTTTCTGATTCTTCAGAATTTTCATAATCAAGGATATAGTCTGATAGGAGAATTTCAAGAGTGGCAATATCGCAAGTAATGTCTACTTTACCAAATTTGTGTACTTTTTTCTTGCTGCCAAAAAGCAATGAATCCCTTAGGCGACTGACTTCATCCCTAATTTTTTCTGCAGTTCTTTGGTGAAATAATCTGTATTCAGTTTTCGGCATAATTCATGTTCCAATATAGCATAATTATTGTATTCTTTTTGCCTGCTCAAGCGTCCAATTTCTTATTTTTTCAGTTATCTCTGTTGCGGAGCCACTAGAGGCCGATATGGGTTCACCAATAGTTACCGTTACAACACCTGGTTTTTTGACAAAACTGCCCTTTGGCCACAGTTTCCCAGAATTATGATAAACAGGCAGAATCTTATGTCCAGAAGATTTTGCAATCGCTGCTGCACCATTTTGATAATCACCCAATCTTTCCCATGGTTGTCGTGTCCCTTCAGGAAAGATGACGACATAGATTCCATTACTTAATCTGTCCTCACCTTGTTTAATAACTTTCTTAATTGATTGAAATTTATCCCCTCTATCAATAATTATCGGTTTAAGAAGGGCTAGACTCCATCCAAAAATAGGCAGCCATAAGAGTTCTTTTTTTAGTACCCAGGTATGTGCTGGAAAGATTGTTTGGAAAGCAAGCGTTTCCCAGGTTGATTGATGATTTGAGGTAATAATACATGGTGAATCGGTAATATTATTTTTACCAGTAATATTTATTGTTATATTCAATGTAATTTTTAACCACCAAATGCAAAAAAATGCCCATTTTGAAATCACTTTATAGCGTATTGAGTAGGGTGAAAATACAAAAAATAAGCTATAAAAAGCAATCAAAATAACACTGATAATTGAGCCAATAAAGTACAATAAAGATCTTAAAAACAGCATAGTTAGTAGAGGGTTAACGTTATAATTTCATTGTTGTTTTATTTAAATTTTACTAACATTCTTGATAGTAAATTCATGTTTTTCAAAAGAGTTAGTGATATCGACAAAGGAGCTAATAACATTTTGAATCCAGGAAGAGTTTTATGGATATAGTAATTGGACTGTTTTCTCTAGTAATTGGCGCTTTTGCTAGTTACTATATTCTCAATAAAAAACTGCTAGCTTTAAGTGAAAAAAATATTCAACTTAAAACCACACTTGATGAAAAAGAAAAAAATTACGCCGAGAAATTGGCGTTTGTTGATCAACTAAAATTACAAGTCAATACTGACTTTAAATCTCTAGCCTCTGATATTCTCAAAAATAATCGTGATAAGCTTAAGGATGATAATTCTGATCTTTTGACGCCTCTCCAGATTCAACTTAAAAGCTTTAGGGAGAGAATTGAAACTATCACTAAAGAGCAAATCGAGGAAAGAACTTCACTAAAAGAGCAAATTAAATCATTGCATGAAGCAAACCTTAAAACTCAACAATCAGCTCAAAATCTGACTAAAGCATTGACTTATGACAACAAATTACAAGGTGACTGGGGAGAGGAAATTTTAAGCTCCCTTTTATCCAGTTATGGATTTCAGGAGGGCGTTGAGTTTGACCTGCAAAAGCAATATAAAAATGAGACTGGCGAAAAGTTTAAACCTGACGTCATACTTCACTTGCCAGACGGAAAAGATGTTATTATCGATTCTAAGGTATCTCTTAAAGACTATGTTGATTATGTGGCCGATCAATCCAACAAGGAGGCATTAAAAAAACATATTGCCTCAATCGAAACACAAATTAATAATATTAGCATAAAAGAGTATGAAAACTTAGAAGGCGTAAGGAGTCTTGATTTTATACTTGTGTTTATTCCTATTGAGGGAGCTCTTATGCTAGCACTCCAGAACAAGCAAAGTTTGTTCGAAGATGCTATGAAGAAAAATATTATGCTTGTAGCACCTTCAACGCTTAATATGAGTTTAAGGACATTAAACTTTATGTGGCAGACTGATAAACAAAACAAGAATGCTGACGAAATTGCTCGGCAAGCAGGAGGGTTCATTGACAAACTAGCTGGGTTTTTCAATGACTTGGATAAGATTGAGAGTCAGTTAGATAAAACAAAAGAAGGCTTTTCTGATGCTCGAAATAAGCTCCAAACTGGCAAAGGTAATCTAATTGGCCGCGCGGAGAAGTTAAAAGCACTTGGTGTTAAATCAAACAAGGAAATTGGTGAATGATAATCCCTTCAAGCCATAAGGTGAAAGAAGGAGAACTTGAGGGTAAAGTTATATTGGTGACGGGGGCAAATCGAGGCTTTGGTTTGGCCATGACAATGGATCTATCTAAGGCTGGCGCATCGGTAATCATGTTGGGCCGAGACTTAGGCTCTTTGGAATATGCCTATGATGCCGTAGTTGATAAGGGCTTTCAAGAGCCCACTCTGTATCCGTTAGATATAGAGGGAGCTACCCCTGAGAATTACCAGTCATTGCAAGACGACATATTTAATCAATTTGAAAAGCTCGATGGCCTGATTCATAATGCCGCCATTCTAGGTACGATGATGCCGGTTGATCAATACGACATTAAATTATGGTACTCCACATTGCAGATTAATCTGAATGGACCTTTTATGCTGACACAGTTTTTGATTCCATTGCTAAACAAATCAGACGATGCAAGAATATTATTTCTGTCGGCAGAACAAGGCAGAGAAGCGAAAGCTTATTGGGGTGCCTATGGTGTGAGTAAATTTGCTGTTGAAGGCTTTGCTAAAACACTTTCTGAAGAGTTAGAAAAGACAAATATTAGAGTCAATACCCTAGATCCTGGCGTAATGAGAACAGAGATGAGAAGGGCAGCTTACCCTGCAGAAGACACGACTAAAAACCCTTTACCAGAAAGTAAAAGCCCAGCAATTGTATATTTGATGTTGCCTGTTAGTTCGAAATACAACGGCAAACAATTAGCCTTAGCTGACTGAGTATTTTTTAGCGTTGCAATTCTTCAGTTAGATGAGGGTGTATTGTCTTTAGTAGGATTTTATAGACATCAGCATTTCCGGCGACCACATTACCTGTCTCTAAGTACTGATCTCTTCCTGAGAAGTCTCCTATAAATCCACCTGCCTCTTTCACTAATAAAGCTCCAGCAGCTATATCCCAGGAGTTAAGTCCAATTTCCCAGAAACCATCCAAACGTCCAGCAGCTAAGTAAGCTAGGTCAAGTGCAGCAGATCCTGCCCTACGAATGCCAGACACATGGGGGTGAATGGCTTTAAAGGTTTTTAGATAGCAATCTAGGTGTTCTGGCTGCCTGAAAGGAAATCCTGTGCCAATTAATGTGTTTTGTAGTCCATTAGTATTGGTAACCCTCATTCTCTCGTTATTAAGATAAGCACCTTCACCCTTTGAGGCTGTATAAAGCTCTTCTTTGAAGGGATCATAAACGACCCCATGTGTTGTGACTTTATTTTCAAATAAAGCGATAGAGACGGCATATTGTGGAAAGCCATGCAAATAGTTTGTTGTCCCGTCTAATGGGTCAATAACCCACTGATAAGAACTATCTCCCAAAATCTCGCCCGTCTCTTCACCTAAAATCGAATGTTCTGGGAAGACTTTTTTAATCTCGTTTATAATGGCATTTTCAGCCGCTTTATCGACCTCTGAAACAAAGTCATTGTTTGACTTACTTTCAATGGTCAATAAATCGATCTGGTTGTGATACCTGAGGATAATATCACCAGCTGCACGGGCAGCTCGTACTGCAATATTGACGGTAGGATGCATGGTTAATGAGCCAACAAATGAAAGACACGAATTATACCTTGACGCCCTTTGATAAAGTAAGGATTGTCATGGTCAACACCACCGAACCGGGCAATATCGGTGCTGGCGCCAGAGCGATGAAAAACATGGCTTTATCGCGCTTGTATTTGGTTAATCCTAGTAATTTCCCTTCGGCTGTAGCGACCGCAAGAGCCAGTGGTGCTGATAATCTTTTGGCTGAGGCAGTAATCTGCGACACCCTGGAAGAAGCGCTTGAAGGCGTGCATTTGGTGATTGGTGCTAGTGCAAGACAAAGGGCGATGAAATGGCGCCAACTTGATGTTGTTGATAGTTGCGTGGAAATTAAAAAAACCCTTGAACACAAAGGTCAAGAGATAGCCGTTATTTTTGGAACAGAGCGATCAGGGCTAACCAATAAAGAATTGGATTTGTGTCATATTCTGATGACCATTCCTGGCAATCCAGAATATTTTTCTCTAAATGTGGCTTCAGCAATTCAAGTTTTTGCTTATCAATATTTTGTTTCTAGTTCGGACATCAATTTTGAATCGAGCACAAACACCTTGGCAAGTTTTGGCGAACTAGAGGGTTTTTATAAGCATTTGGAACAAGTGCTTGAGCATATTGAGTATTTTGAAGAAAAGCGTCCAAGACCATTGCTCATGAGGCGCTTAAGGCGTCTGTTTGGTAGAAGCAACCTCGAACAAGAAGAGGTGTCGATATTGCGAGGTATTTTGCGTAATATTAAGCCTTTTAAGAGAGATTAAACGGTTGATTTATGTCAAAAAAAAAGCCCACTTAAAGCAGGCTTTCTATTCGGCGGTGCGTTGTTTTAACCCATCATTAGTTTATTGATGCGTTTAATAAATTCGGCTGGCTCGCTGATTTGTCCGCCTTCGCTGAGAACGGCTTGATCGAATAGCACTTCTACCAAGTCCTCATCAACTGATTTTTTCAATTTTTTGACCAATGGGTGGTCAGGATTGATTTCTAGAATTGGCTTGGTTTCAGGCACGTCTTGACCGAGTGATTTCATGATGCGCTCCATGTTTGACCCCAGCTCATTTTCGTCGGCAACTAAGCACGATGGAGACTCACTCAAGCGACTAGAAACTTTAATAGCCTTTACTTTGGCGCTTAGTATAGCCTCAGCTTTTTCGATAACTTGATCAAAGTCTTTAGCGACTTTTTCTTTTTCCGCCTTGTCTTCTTCATTGTCCAGTCCTTCAAGATCACCCTTAGTGATAGATTTGAACTTAAGACCTTCGTGTTCGCCAAAGTTAGCAACAAGCCACTCGTCAACACGGTCAGAAAGCAATAAGACTTCGATACCTTTTTTCTTGAAAATTTCTAAATGTGGTGAGCCTTTGGCTGCTGTATACGTATCAGCCGTGATATAGTAAATCGCTTTTTGCTCCTCTTTTTTGCGTGAGATATAATCCGCAAGTGAGACATTTTGATCTGGGGTGTTTGTTTCAGTTGTTGCAAAGCGTAGCAGACTGGTAATTTTTTCTTTATTGTCAAAATCTTCAACAATACCTTCTTTCATTACCATGCCGAATTCACTCCAGAACACAGCGTAGTCTTCCGGCCTGTTCTTACTCATCTTATCCAACTCGCCTAGAATTCTTTTGACCGAGGCTTTACGAATAGTGTCAACGACTTTAGAGCCCTGAAGAATCTCACGAGAGACATTCAGCGATAAATCAGCGGTGTCAATAACACCTTTAACAAAACGCAAGTATTGCGGTAGCAGTTCTTCATTACCTTCCATAATAAAAACACGCTTAGCGTAGAGTTTAACGCCGGTTTTTCGTTTAGGCTCCCACATATCAAATGGTGCTTTTCTTGGAATGAAAAGCAATGATATGTAATCAAGCTTACCTTCCAATTTGTTGTGAATTTGCGTTAAAGGGCCTTCAAGATCGTAAGTCAAAGATTTGTAAAACTCGTCGTAATCTTTCTGTTTAAGATCTCTTTTGTCTTGCACCCAGAAGGCGGTGGCTTTGTTGATGGTTTCATACTCAATGACACCGTCTTCAGATGGCTTACTCATCATAATTGGCACAGTGATGTGATCAGAGTATTTTGAAACAATACCTCTAAGGCGAAAATTATCTAGGAATTCAGCCTCTGCTTTTTTGATGTTTAGGGTGATGGATGTACCAAAGTTTTCAACCTCAACAGTTTCAATCGTGTATTCACCTTTGCCTTTAGACACCCACTTAGTGCCATTGGCTTTATCGTCACCGGCTTTTCTCGAGATTAGAGTCACTGTATTGGCGACGATAAATGAAGAATAAAAACCAACACCGAATTGACCAATAAGGTTGGAATCTTGCGCCTGAGCTTTGTCCAAACTCTCTAAGTATTTTTGGGTGCCAGAGTTGGCAATTGTGCCAATATTGTCCATTACTTCCTCTTGCGTCATACCGATACCGTTGTCGCTTACGGTAAGTGTTCCTGCGTCTTTGTTGACGTCAATATGAATGCTCAACTCTTCTTTGCCTTCAACTAGGCTGTCATCAGAAATTGAATCAAATCTAAGTCTATCAACAGCGTCAGAGGCGTTGGATATAAGCTCTCTTAAAAAGATTTCCTTGTTTGAGTACAAGGAGTGAATCATTAGATCAAGAAGCTGAGAAACTTCTGTTTGGAAGGCGTGGGTTTGTTTTTGACTCATGTGAATTCCTCATTTGTTTGAAGTAAAATGCTAAGATATGGTCAAAGATCAAAAAAACAAGGGTAAAGAGAGCCTTTGTTTGCAACAAATCGAACTTTTTATTCGCCACCTACAGGTGGAAAAGAACTACGCAGACAATACTGTTTCTGCCTATCAAAGGGATTTGAACAAATTATTAAGTTTTATTGAGAGAAGGAATATCAGCCAATGGAGCGATATTGATGAAAAAATGCTTAATTTGTTCGTTATGGAGCTTAGGCACGCCAATACCTCTAATTGCTCCATCAGAAGACATTTGTCTTCCATTAGGGGCTTTTTTTCGTTTTTGCTTCGCCTTGGAACGCTGAATGAGAATTGTGCCAAAGGCATCTCTTCGCCAAAACTGAATCAAACATTGCCTAAAACCCTTGATTTTGAAGACTTGAGTAAAATGATGCAACCAAAATCAAGTCGTTTTGAAGACTTACGAAACGTTACCATGATAGAGCTTATTTATTCCTGCGCCCTCAGGGTATCGGAATTGGTAGGACTAGATATCAACGACCTAGATTTGAAACAAGGCTTTGTTAAAGTAATGGGTAAAGGCTCAAAGATGCGTTTTGTGCCTGTGGGCCAAAGCTCTATTGCTGTAATTGAGAATTACTTAATAAAAAAGCCCCCATGTGAAAATAATGCTTTATTTGTCAATCAGAAACAAATTAGAATTAGCATTAGATCAGTACAAAATATTATTAAGCAGCGCGCCCAAGATGTGGGCATTAGAGTTAATGTACATCCGCATATGTTAAGGCACGCGGCGGCAACGCATTTTCTACAATCCAGTCACGATTTGCGATCGGTGCAGGAGTACTTGGGTCATAAAAGTATTAAGAGCACACAAGTATATACTCATTTGGATTTTTTAGAATTATCCAAAGTTTATGACGATTGCCATCCGAGGGCTAAAAAATGAATGCCACTTTTAGACAAAGGCTTGCCTTACACTATCTCAACGCTGGTGTGATTGCACATCCGACAGATACTATTTATGGTCTTGCTTGCTTGGCGAATAATCCGCTGGCTATCAGTCATTTGATTAGCTTGAAGCAACGAGACGCCAAAAAAGGACTCATTCTTTTGGCGTCTGATATCAAGTATGTGCTACCTTACATTGACTCGACTTTCATTATCGATCTTCTTGATGGGGTGCAGATCGCAAAGAACCAGCCCACAACTTTTTTAGTGCCAGCGGATTTAAACACCTCAAAAATGCTAACTGGTGGTAGTCCATTGATTGCCGTGCGTTTAACAGATAATGTTTTGGTGCGGTTTTTTTGTGAGAGTTCTTACTCTGCTTTGGTGTCGAGCAGTGCCAATTTGCAAGGACAAAAGGTTGCCTCGTCTTTGTTGCAATTGAGGGCGCAATTCAAAAGTGGACTTTCATTTGCACTCTCACCCACTCAGTATAATGATCAAGCTTCAGCGATCATTAACCTAGTAAGTGGAGAGCGAATTCGATGATTGATCAGGTCAAAATCTATTTATTGGAATTGCAGAAAACCATTTGCAGCGAAGTTGAGCACTTAGAAGACACTGTTCACTTTGAAGTCGATGATTGGCAGAAAGAGAATGGCGATGGATATGGCAAAACCAATGTCTTGAGTGATGGCGGGGTTTTTGACAGAGCAGGGGTCAATTTCTCTTATGTCGAGGGCAGCAAGATGCCCGGTTCGGCGACAGCCCTTCGGCCCGAGTTAAAGGGTAGGAACTACCAAGCCTTGGGTGTTTCTTTGGTGCTTCATCCGAAAAACCCTTACGTACCTACATCGCACGCTAATGTTCGTTTTTTTATCGCCGAAAAAGCTGGTGAAGAGCCCATTTGGTGGTTTGGCGGTGGCCTTGATTTAACCCCTTATTACGGTTTTGATGAGGATGTTATACATTGGCACACTGAGGCAAAAAATGCCTGCACACCTTTTGGCGAAGAGGTTTATCCAAAATATAAAAAATGGTGCGATGAGTATTTTTATCTTAAGCACAGAGATGAGCCTCGTGGTGTTGGCGGCTTGTTTTTTGACGACCTCAACAGGGAGTCTTTCAGCCTATTTTCACAAAAACCTAATTGCCTAAAAACCTCATCTTCTATGTTGGAAGACTCCATCAACAAAACTACTATTAATAAAAACTCCTGCCTTGCAGATGATAATTCTGAACAACAATCATCTTCGCAAAAAGAAGCTCAAAGACATCCTGACGGCTTCGATGAGTGTTTTGCCTTTATGCAAAGCGTGGGCAACGCCTTTTCCAAGGCTTATTTTCCGATTGTTTCGAGGCGCAAAAATACCCTTTTTGGTGAGAGGGAGCGCAATTTCCAATTGCACCGTCGTGGGCGCTATGTCGAATTTAATTTGATTTATGATAGGGGGACTTTGTTTGGCCTCCACAGTGACGGACGAACCGAGTCTATTTTGATGTCAATGCCACCAGAAGTCCGCTGGTCTTATCAATTCGAGGTTGAAAAGGGCAGTGAAGAGGAAAAATTGTACAGTCGTTATTTACAACCAAGGGAGTGGGTATAGTGAAATATAGTTTAGATGCCATTCGTCTAATGTGCCCAATGCCGGTGATTAGGTTAAGTCAAAAGATTAATGAGTTAGAGCCTGGTGACACGATTGAAGTCACTGCGACCGACCCAGGAGTCAAACATGATATCCCTGCATGGTGTAGGGTGCATGGTCACAGTGTGCTAAGTGTACAGGAGCAGGGTGATCAGATAGTCTTGCTGGTTGAGAAAAGTAAGGTATAATTCGTGACTGAAAATGTTTTAGAGTTCTCTTTTAAAACAGCTTTCATTCTTGTTTGCAACGGCGCAGACTTCTTGACAATGCCTGTCAGTTTTTTTAAACCTTATTAAACATAGGAGTAAGTATGTCTGCAAAAGATGTAATGAAAATGATTGAAGATTCGAACGTGAGATTTATCGACTTTCGTTTTACCGATACTATAGGTAAAGAGCAGCATGTTAGCGTGCCTGCACATTCAATTGATGCTGATAAATTAGAAGAGGGTCAAATGTTTGACGGCTCTTCGATTGCTGGTTGGAAGCCAATCAACGACTCAGACATGATTATGATGCCTGACACGGATACAGCAGTCATGGACCCGTTTACAGAAGAGGTAACACTAAACATTCGTTGTGACATTATTGAGCCTTCTGATATGAAGGGTTACGAAAAAGATCCGCGCTCTCTAGCCGCACGTGCGGAAGCATATCTGATTGAAACGGGTATCGGTGACACTGCTTATTTTGGTAACGAGCCAGAATTCTTTGTATTCGACAGCGTTAAGTGGGATACGGGATTAGGCATGATGGGTAAATCATTCTACGAAATTGTTTCTGAAGAGGCCTCTTGGGCTTCTGGCCAAGATTTTGAAGGCGGCAACAAAGGCCACCGTCCCGGTATTAAGGGTGGTTACTTCCCGGTGCCCCCAATTGATTCTTTACACGATCTACGTGCACAAATGTGTCTTGCAATCGAAGAGATGGGTGTTACAATAGAGGTACATCACCACGAAGTGGGTACTGCTGGTCAGTGTGAAATCGGCGCACTTTTCAACACCATGGTTAAAAAGGCTGACGAAACGCAAATTCTTAAATACTGCGTACATAACGTTGCTCATCTTTATGGCAAAACAGCGACATTTATGCCCAAGCCAATTGCGGTTGATAACGGTAACGGTATGCACGTTCACATGTCAATTTCAAAAGATGGTAAAAATCTATTTGATGGCGACGGCTATGGTAATTTGAGTGAAACTGCGCTTTATTACATTGGTGGTATCATCAAGCACGCTCGCGCTTTGAATGCTTTCACTAACCCTTCCACTAACTCTTACAAGCGTTTGGTTCCAGGCTTTGAGGCGCCAGAAATTCTAGCATACTCTGCTAAAAACCGCTCTGCTGCGATTCGCATTCCTTTTGTATCAAAACCAAAGGGTCGTCGTATCGAAGTGCGTTTCCCAGATTGTACAGCTAACCCATACTTAGCTTTTGCAGCATTGTTAATGGCTGGTCTTGACGGCATTAAAAACAAAATTAACCCAGGTGAGCCAACGGATCAAGATTTGTATAATTCCGATACTGGGGGCATTCCTAAGGTTTGTGGTATGCTTCACATTGCCCTTGAAGAGCTAGATAAAGATCGCGAGTTCTTGAAGGCAGGCGGTGTATTCACTGATACAGTTATTGACTCATTTATTAAATTGAAAATGTTAGAAGTTACTGCGATGAGGGCAACACCTCAGCCGCTTGAGTTCGATATGTACTACAGCTGTTAATTTATTAACAATTGTTTTAAAAGCCACGCAAAGCGTGGCTTTTTTTTGTAGTGAATTAGCGCCACAGACTACGGTAAAATAGTCCGATAATTGATCCAATATTTCCCATAAAAATAGTATGATAGAAATTAGAAACAACTGGCATTTAGACGAAATCAACACACTTTTTGAAATGCCTTTTAACGACTTACTTTTTATGGCGCACAGCATTCATCGTGAAGTTTTTGACCCTAATCAAGTGCAGGTTAGTTCGTTGTTAAACATTAAAACTGGCGCTTGTCCTGAAGATTGTTCGTATTGCTCGCAAAGCTCCAAGTATGACACCGGTCTAGAGCGTGAGAAATTAATGGAAATTGACCTTGTTTTACAAAAAGCCCAGGAAGCCAAAGACAAAGGTGCAACGCGCTTTTGTATGGGCGCAGCTTGGCGTAATCCAACCGACAAAAGTCTCGATAAAGTCATTCCAATGATCCAAGGCGTTAAGGCGATGGGTATGGAAACTTGCGTTACGCTTGGCATGCTTACGTCAGCTCAAGCCGACACTTTAAAAGAGGCTGGTTTAGATTACTATAATCACAATATTGATACTTCAAAAGAGCATTACGGAAATGTAGTAACAACGCGCAACTTCCAGGACAGATTGGATACGCTTGATGCGGTTCATAACGCTGGCATCAATGTTTGTAGTGGTGGTATTTTAGGCTTGGGTGAGTCTCAAGTAGATCGCGCCTCTATGCTGCAATCACTTTCTAACCTTGAAGCACATCCTGATAGTGTGCCAATCAATCTTTTGGTGCCAATCCCGGGCACACCTTTTGAAAGTATTGAACCACCAAGTGAAAGCGAGTTTGTGCGCACCATTGCTGTTGCTAGAATCTTAATGCCGAAGGCTGTTGTTCGTCTGTCAGCAGGCCGACTGGAAATGGGTGAAGGCATGCAGGCCCTGTGCTTCTTTGCTGGTGCTAACTCGATTTTCTACGGCGAGCAATTACTGACAACTGACAATCCAACAGCAGGCGATGATCAGGCGCTTTTTCAACGTTTAGGCATTAATAGGTAATCAGCGATTACCTTTGCCGGATTGTGCTGTTTTAGCGTCTCCAGCGTGTTTGACATTGCCTTAAACTTTGCTTCATCAAGGGATTGCAATATTTCATCAATTGCCTTTTCACTTAGATATTTTTCCTCGAGTAAAATGCCAGCACCAACGTCAGTTAAGTACTTGGCATTAGAGGTTTGGTGATCGTCTACCGCATAAGGAAAAGGCACCAATATAGCGACGCTTCTCGTCGCAATGAGCTCGGATACTGTCATCGCGCCTGCGCGGCAAATAACCACATCTGCCCATTCGTAAGCATCGCTCATCGATTTAATAAATGGCTCGACTATGAGCTCAACACCTGAATGGTCTTGATATAAAGCTTTGGTCGAATCTAAATGCCGCTTACCAGTTTGATGCCAAATATTAACCGGTGTGGTTATTTTAGCGATGGTTTCATTTATTTTTTTAGCGCCCAACGAGCCGCCAAGCACCAACAGATTCTCCACTGATTTCGGTGATTTGTTAGGCTTTGCGATGAATGATAAAGGGTTGCCAACGGTAATCGCACCAACCTCAGCCTTGAATGAGTTGTTAAAAGCTTGAAAGGTTCTTCTGGCGAGCCTTGATAAGATTAAATTGGTTGTGCCTGGAATTGTATTTTGCTCATGAATTGTCAGTGGAATAAACAACATTCTGGCGATAACTCCACCAATACCAGAAGCGTATCCTCCCATGCCAATCACTTGATTTGGGCGAACTTTAATAAAGACAAGGAGTGTTTGAAAAAAACTTAGAATTAAAATAAAAAACGCTTTAAACAAGGTGAGGGTATTTTTACCTCTAATACCTGAAGAGTTTACCCGGTGCAGTTGATAGCCATGCTTTGGTACAAGGGTGTTTTCCATGCCTAGCTTAGTTCCCAACCACTGAACGTTTGCCCCTCGATTTTTTAGCTCTGTGGCGATTGCTAGTGCTGGGAAAATATGCCCACCAGTGCCACCCGCCATGATCAAAATTTTGTCAGACATATTTTCTTTGTTTGGAATAATGTGTTTTACTTTCCATGTCGATTCGAAGAATAATTGCTAACGAAATTATGGCAATAATCATTGATGTGCCACCGTAGCTAATCAGAGGTAGAGTGAAGCCTTTTGGTGGCAATAAGCCAAGATTCATACCGATATTAACGGTGATTTGCATGGCCAACCAGGTGCAAATACCAAAGGCGACATATGAGCTGTATTTTCGACCTTTTTTAAGAGCCGCTTGTGCGATATTAAAGCCCTTTGTTAGAATAAATGCAAAGCTGAGTAGTACAAACAACATCCCAACAATGCCCAGTTCTTCACCAATCACAGAAAAAATCATATCGGTATGGCGTTCTGGTAATAGGCCGTATTTTTGCACCCCAGCGCCAAGTCCCGTGCCAAACCAGTCACCGCGAGCAATACCAATTAAAGCCTGTTGAGTTTGATACACATCTGCACCCCATGATTCACTTTGCCAGAAAGAAGCTAAGCGCTTAATTCTGTTTGGAAGGAAAGTGATTAGAATTGCGATAGTACTCGCAAAAAGAGTAACAACTATTCCAAGTTGCTTTAGGTAAGAGCCCGCCGCAAAAAGCATTGCTATTGCCGATAAAGAAACTATCAAAGTTGCGCCGATATCTGTCTCAAGCAGTAATAAAATATCTGCGCAACCGACAATTAATAATGTCTTAATAAAGCCCATCCATGGGCTGCGCACATCTTTTTCCTGGCGGACAAGAAATCCAGCCATAAAGAGAATCATCGACAATTTCATTAGCTCTGATGGCTGGAATTTAAAGTACACTAAGTTTATCCACCTAGCTGAACCATTCACTTCGTGACCAATCGGTTTGGGAAAAAACACAATAAGCAAAAGTATAAGAGTGAGGACAAAAAGTGGCACTGAATATTTTTGTAAAATTGAGATCGGCGTCCTTAGGACAAGCAGACCAGCGGTTAAGCCAATACAGATGAAAAATGTTTGTTTAAAGAAGTAAGAGTAGCTTTCAAAGTAGGCAAGTGAGGCCGAAAAAGATACAATCCATCCTAATACAATCAACAGTAAAATCGCTGATAAGAGTGACTTATCAGGCATTTGTTTAGTTCTCATGATGGCGCTTGGTTTCATAAAACTAAAGAGTATAAGCTCTACTATATTGTTGTTAAGCTAAATTCTATTTGAGGTCTGGTACACAGGGCTTATTTTAGTGTATCTGAGCATACTTCATAATCTCTCTCAAGGTATAATAATCGCCTTTTGTAAAACACCTAAACCCATGATTTCTACAGCAAATATCACCATGCAATTTGGCGAGAAGCCGCTTTTTGAAAATATCTCGGTTAAGTTTCAGGATGGCAATCGTTATGGCCTCATCGGTGCTAACGGTTGTGGTAAATCAACTTTGATGAAAATCCTCACCGGTCAGCTTAAACCAAGTGGTGGTTCGGTATCAATTGGCGAAGGCCAAAGACTGGGCGTTTTATCGCAAGATCAATTTGCTTTTGAGTCCTATCGCGTAGTTGATACGGTTATCGTGGGGCACAAAGAATTGTGGACAATTAAAGAAGAAAGAGATCGTATTTATTCTCTTCCTGAAATGAGCGAAGAAGATGGTATTAAAGTAGCTGAACTGGAGATGGAGTTTGCCGAAATGGATGGTTACTCAGCAGAATCTTCAGCCAGTGAATTGCTACTTGGTTTGGACATTCCACTTGAGCAGCACTATGGTCTTATGAGTGAAATTGCCCCAGGCTGGAAATTGCGTGTGCTTTTAGCCCAAGCGCTGTTTTCTGATCCAGAAATTTTATTGTTAGATGAGCCGACGAACAACTTGGACATTAACTCTATTCGTTGGTTGGAAGATGTGTTGGGCTCTAGAAAGGCAACAATGGTTATTGTTTCTCACGATAGACACTTTCTCAATGGTGTTTGTACCCATATGGCTGATATTGATTACGGCGCCCTCAATGTATTTCCTGGTAGTTATGACGACTTCATGGTGGCGGCAACTGCCATTCAAGAGAGGATGCGTTCTGACAATGCCAAAAAAGAGGAAAAAATCAAAGATTTAAAGCACTTTGTGTCACGTTTCTCTGCTAATGCCTCTAAATCAAAGCAAGCCACTTCCCGTTTAAAACAATTGGATAAGATTGTGCTTGATGATATTAAGCCTTCATCGCGTATAAGCCCTTATATTATTTTCAATCAAAACAAAGAACTGTTCCGCAATATTCTTGAAGTGCAAAACGTCTCTAAAAGCTTTGATGATCTGAAAGTGCTAAATGACATTAATCTAATGATTGAAACCGGCGAAAGGGTGGCCATTATTGGTCAAAATGGTATTGGTAAAACAACGCTTCTGCGTACACTTTTTGGCGAGCACAAGCCCGAAAGTGGCATGGTGAAATGGAGTGAAAACGCCAATATTGGTTATTATGCTCAAGATCACACTGCTGACTTTGAGAAGGATATGACGGTGCTTGATTGGATGAGTCAGTTTAAAAGTGAAAAGGACGATGTGCAAGTGATGCGTGGCGTTCTTGGTAAGATGCTTTTCGGCAAAGAAGACGTTAAGAAAAGTGTTAAATCGCTCTCTGGTGGTGAAAAAGGCAGAATGCTTTTTGGTAAACTTATGCTACAAAAACCAAATATCTTATTGATGGACGAGCCAACAAACCACTTGGACATGGAGTCGATTGAGGCACTTAATCTTGCACTTGATAATTATGAGGGTACACTTATCTTTGTGAGTCATGATAGAGAATTTGTTTCGTCTTTGTCCACTCGAATTATTGAACTAAAAGAGGATGGAGCACACTACTACTCAGGGAACTACGAGGATTATTTGCTTACCCAAACGTAAATGCTTATTGCCGCTGCTAAAAGGTTTGTCAATTCAAAGGGTTTTGATTCCGCAGCAATTTTATCTTTTAAGACTTTATTTGCCTTTGTGCCGGCATTGGCACTTGGTTTAAGTGTTTTTTCGCTTAGCGATTATTTTGTCGATTTTCAGACACACTTAGAGGCGTTTTTATTTCAGCACGTCTTGCCAAGTGATGCTGATCAAGCAAAAGCTTATTTGTCGACCTTCATCAGTCAAGCGCAATCTCTGCGCGGCCCTAGTATTGTATTTTTTATTGTGACTGGCGCATTCTTGTTGCTCAGCATTGATCAAAGAGTGAATTTAATTTGGGGTAGAGCATCCCAACGCAACTGGCTTAACAGCCTGCTTTCCTATCTTTTTGTGATATTTATTGGTCCGATCTTGTTAGGTGTGTCCTTATTCCTAAGCTCTTATATGTTGGCTTTGGACTTATTGTCGCCAGTTTCTGATTATGCATATACGCCGTATATAGTAGCGTTCGGTTTATCCTGTTTGGGCTTGAGTTTGATTTACTTCTTGGTGCCGCTGAGCAAAGTGCGTTTTGGTAGCGCTCTAAAGGCCGGTGTGATGGCTGCTGCGTTATTAGAGTTGATTAAGTATTCGATTTATAGTTATTTGTTTATCTATTCTAGCCTTGAGATCATTTACGGTGCACTGTCCACATTGATGTTATTGATTTTTTTGGTCTATGTCGCTTGGGCGATTATTCTGTTTGGTGCGAGTGTTTGCGCCACTTTAGACAACGAGTCTTAATTGCTCTATTTACTTTATTTAGCGTAAAATTCGCCCTTACTAATTAAGGCATGCAAATCAAAGTACATGTTTACTGGAATCATTCAAGCCGTCGGGAAAATCAAAGATGTGAAAGCCTCTGAGAAGGGCGCTTGTTTTGTTTTTGAGTCTGATGCAATTGATTTGAAGAGTGCAAATATTGGTGATAGTATTGCGGTTAATGGTGTTTGTTTAACCGCGGTTGAATTAACGAGTAACACCTTCTCAGCAGACGTTTCTCAGGAAACTCTAGATTGCTCTATTTTTGCAAATTTTCAAACAGGCGATAAGGTCAATCTAGAAAAAGCGCTAAGGCTCAATCAAGGCATTGACGGTCATTTGGTCAGTGGTCATGTGGACGGTGTGGGTGTTGTTAGTAATCGCTACAGTGAGGGCGAAAGTACACGCTTTGAGATAACTGTCAATGAGGATTTGGTAAAATACATCGCTCGCAAAGGCTCAATTTGTATAAACGGTGTGAGTTTGACGGTCAATAGCATTGAAGACAATGCATTTAGTGTCAATATTGTGCCGCATACTTTTACTGTTACTACGCTAGGTGATTTGCATATTGGCACTGAGGTGAATGTCGAAATTGACACTATTGCACGGCATTTAGAGCAATTGTTAAACAGCACAAAAAACGCTTAGAATCACAAGAGAACAAACAAATATGAAGGCAACAATAGAGCAGATTTTAGAGGATTTTAGACAAGGCAAGATGATCATCCTTATGGATGACGAAGACCGTGAAAACGAAGGAGACTTGCTTGTTCCTGCCGAAAAAGTCACCAAGGAAGATATCAATTTCATGGCGACTTATGGGCGAGGGCTGATTTGCTTAACCTTAACTCGTGATCGTTGTAAGCAGCTCAATTTACCACTAATGGTAACGTACAATGATGATATCCATTCAACCAAATTTACCGTCTCCATTGAAGCTTCTGAAGGCGTAACGACGGGTATTTCTGCTGCAGACAGAGCGAAGACGGTGCAAGATGCTGTGGCCTCAAATGCCAAGCCAGAAGACATCATCCAGCCCGGTCACATATTCCCTTTAATGGCGCAGCAAGGTGGTGTTTTGATTCGTGCAGGGCATACGGAAGCAGGCTGTGATTTAGCTCGTTTAGCGGGTTTTGAGCCGGCATCGGTTATTGTTGAAGTTTTGAATGATGACGGCACCATGGCACGTCGCCCTGACTTGGAAGTTTTTGCCAAAAAGCACGATATTAAGTGGGGCACAATTGAAGATCTTATTCGCTACCGAGTGGAGAATGAAAAAACCATTGAACGTATCAGCCAAAGACCTTTTCAGACGCGTTTTGGCTTCTTTAAGCTAGTCTCCTATTTGGATTCAATCAACAACGACACTCATCTGGCTTTAGTGAAAGGTGAAATTAACGAGACAAGTGAGCCATATGTTCGCGTACACATGGAAAATATCTTTTCAGATGTCTTGCAAGAGAAAAGCTCTGGCTTTAGTATTAACCATGCTTTGAAGCAAATTTCACAATCCGACACAGGTATTTTTCTACTGCTAAGAAAACAAGACAACCAAGCCATTCTTGAAAGCATTGACAACCCTAATTTCAGACAAGCTGACGACATTAGAACCTTTGGTATTGGTGCGCAAATTCTCTCAGACTTAGGTGTTACCCATATGAAAACCTTAGGCAGTCCAAGAGTGTTGCGCGGCCTTGAAGGTTTTGGTTTAACAATTACTGAAAACGTGAATACAAAAAAATAAGGAAGCCATGTCAACATTTAAATTTGATCGCGAAGCCAACGCCACTTTTTTAGCGGATTCAAAAGTCGCTATTATCATTGCTTATTTTTATAAAGATATTGGCGACAAGCTCGTGGTTGGCGCACAAGAGACGCTAAGAAAATATGGTATCCAAGACAGCAACATTGATGTCTATTACGTACCCGGCGCTTTTGAAGTGCCTTTAATGGCTAAGCGTTTAGCGAAGAATGACATGTATGATGGTATTGTCACATTGGGTGCTGTTATCCAAGGTGAGACACCGCACTTTGATTACGTTTGCTCTGAGTGTGCAAGAGGAATTGCAGATGTGTCTTACCAGTATGAAACACCTGTTTCTTTCGGTGTTTTGACAACGGATAACATGGAGCAAACGCTTGGCAGGGCCGGTGGCTACAAAGGTAATAAAGGCGAAGAGGCAACCCTTGCGATGATTGAAATGCTTTATCTGCTTGCTAAAGCTGGTGAGCAAAGCGAGGTTTAATTATGGGTTTTAAGACGCCAAAAAAGCGCTCAAGAGAGCGAGTGGTACAAGCGCTTTATCAATGGCGTGGTTCTGACGGGGATTTGCGTACTATTGAGCATCAATTCTTAACGTAAAAGGAAGGCAAAAGTTCTAAGAGATTTTTTTCAAACTTTA
>ERZ813253.253-NODE-253-length-20756-cov-39.840225_pt1 | contig 20756 bp, 13 predicted proteins | sample MGYA00520893_ERZ813253 | MGnify/ENA primary metagenome ERZ813253 (study PRJEB31669, sample SAMD00080414) | marine metagenome | biome: oceanic hadal pelagic zone biome; feature: marine hadalpelagic zone; material: sea water | place: Pacific Ocean:Izu-Bonin Trench...
GGTGTCCGCGGTTTTGTTTTGATGGGACTTTTCGCTTCGCTTATGAGCACGGTTGATTCCATAATCAATTCAGTGAGTACGCTCTATGCTTTTGATATTTACAAGAGACGGATAAATAAAGATGCGACGGACAAACAATTGATAAGGATAGGGAAGAATACCATTGGAGTATCAACTCTGGTTGGAATTCTGTTTGCATTTTCACTTATTTACATTAAGTATAATGGGCTCGATTTTCCGCTTTCCCATCTGACAAATGAGATTTCTTATCACATAAAAGCCGGTTTTACCATATTAATCCTGGCGGCAGTATTTTGTACTCGAGCACCCAGGAAGCTTGTGGCAACTGTTTTCGTGGCAAGTGTAGTTGTTTCACTAGCATTTAAATATTTCATCTTTCCTGATATGAACTATCTGAACCGAACCGGATGGGTGATTGTGTTATGTTATGGTATTATTGCCGGAATATCGTATTTCTCACCAGGACAAAAGATCAAATGGATAGAATTGATTATTGTTGATTCCCGAACTGTCGGTTACTTTGGCATAATTCTTGGCGTAATTTTAATTGGACTAAACATTATTTTAAGGTAATAGGAGAAAAGAGATCATGAAAATAAAATTCACAGGTACAGGAGATGGCCGTGGAATTCCTTCTGTCGGTTGTAAGTGTCAAAGGTGTTCTTCAGCAAGGATTAAAGAGGGAAAAAATCGTCGCCGAACAGTCTCTGTGATTGTGACGAATAAGTCGGATACAATTTTATTTGACGCACCTGGTTCGATTGGACAAGTACTCAATGAAGAAAAAATATTTCACCTGTCAGCAATATTTCTTTCCCATAAACATTATGATCATATCGGAGGTATAACTGTATTTGAATATTGGCCGGAAAAAATTCCTGTTTACGGGAATATGTCTGTTCTAGGCAATTTCGAAATAACAAATAAGTTATACAACAACTGCAAGTTTCATGTTCTACATGAAACTGAATCCATTAAAATCAACAACATCCGTGTTACCCCATTTTCCGTTATCCACAAAGTGCCTACCTTTGGAATGATATTTAAGGAAGATGATAAAAGAATCATACATTTTAGCGATAAGGCTGAGAAAAAATTGAATGATTACGAGAAAAGAAATTTGAAAAATTCAGATTTAGCCATTTTTCATACGCCAGGTTTTGATGGGGGTACAGACCATATTGATGTAGTAGGTGTAATGGATATTGCTAAAAGAAATCTTTCAACCCGATTTGTTGTTACCCATATAGGGCATAATAATTTATCTCATGAAGAATTGGTTAAAAAACTTAAACCCTATGATAATATTATTGTTGCCTACGATGGACTAACTCTACAGATCTAATGATGATAAAACAGGCAGAATATGATTTAGTCATTTTGGGTCATTTTGCCAAAGATAAGCTGGTCTACGGCGACGTTGAACAAGATGCATTGGGCGGAGCAATATATTATGGTGGATTGGGAATATCTCACTTTAATATTCGAACTGCGGTCATCACGAGATTAGCGAAAAAGGATTTTAATTATTTAAAATTATTTAAAAAATATGATATATCGGTGTATTCACAAGAATCTGACGTAACCAGTGGAATACGCAATGAATATATATTAGACAATAATCTCAATGAACGTATTTGTACACCCCTTGCTTTTGCAGGTCCATTTCAATTGGAACAAATCCCGGACATAACAACCAAAATTTTTCATATTGGTGCAATTATGGCCGGGGAAACATCTTTGGAATTAATTTGCCATCTATCCAAAAAATATCCGAAAGTTTCGCTGGATTTGCAAGGTGTATTGCGCCTTAGACAAAATGGTAAACTAATTTTTAAAGATTGGCCCCATAAAAAGGAAGGTTTGAATCACATTCACACGGTCAAAGCGGATAATGTTGAGGCTGAAGTTATAACGGGTAAAAAAGATATTGTTGCAGCAGCAGAAAAAATATCTGAATGGGGACCCAAAGAAGTGGTAATTACCCATTCTGATGGTGTAATGGTTTATGTAGAAGGGATGATATATGAAGCTCCCTTTACAGCGAAATCATTTGTTGGTCGAACGGGAAGAGGTGATACTTGTATCGCTAATTATTTGGTGTGCAGGCTGTCTCAATCACCTCTTGAATCGGTCAGATTTGCTGCCGCAGCTACATCAATAAAAATGGAAAAGGAAGGCCCATTAGCGACTGATTATCAGATGATTATAAATCGAATTAAAAATCAACAATAATTTATATAATATGAATAAAATAAAAATCGGAATAATAGGCACGGGTAACATTGCCAAAACTCATGCCGCAAATCTTAAATCAATCCCGGATGTTTTATTGGAATCGGTGTTTGACATAAATACGAAATCCAGCCAGGTTTTTGCCCGGGAATTCGGAATGACTGTGAGGAATAGTATCGAAGAAGTATTTTCGGATTCTGATGCTGTTTACATTACAGTGCCGAATAAACTTCATGCTGAAATATCGCTCGAAGCACTGACTGCCGGCAAGCATGTGTTTTGTGAAAAGCCATTTGCACTAAACATTGATGATGCTAAAAAAATCGTCAAAGCAGTTAACGAAGCGGGCGTTGTTTACCAATTAGGATTTAATCGACGGTTCGCCCCAGTGTATAAAAAAATGAAGGATTTTATTATTGGTGGAGACTTGGTTCCAGCTTCTTTTAATATTAAAATGAATCGTGGTGAATTACAATTTCCACCATGGACCAGTAATCCTGAAGTGACCGGAGGATTCCTGTTTGAGTCCACACTTCATTTAATTGATATGGTTTGTTACCTCTTTGGCGAAGTGAAAAAAGTGACCGCCGTTGGTTCCAAAACGATATATCCTTGTGTGGATGATTTTTCAATGATTTTTGAGATGGAAAACGGCGTTCATGGCGTATTGTCTTCTTCAGCACACACCACCTGGATGTATCCTTTTGAACGCGTAGAGATATGCGGAAATCATTTCACTATCGCTAACGATGAGATGGAAACAGTCACCTATTGTTCAGGATTAGACCAACCATCTTATCAAGAAAAATTCTCTACCTTGTCCATCGAAAAACGCTGGGGATTTGTTCAGGAGGATTCATTATTTATTGCTCGTTTATTGGGGAAACAAGAAGACGGAATGGACCTTATTGCAACTCATATTGATGGATATAAAAATGTCGAATTAATCGAAAATATTTACCAGCAAATTGGGTTGGGTCACTAAAATAATGGAAAAAAGTCAATTAATGTATAAGACAATTCGTTTAACAACGGCGCAGGCAATCATCAGGTTTTTAAAAAATCAGTGGGTGGAACGGGATGGAGTTCAAAATCGATTCTTCGCCGGGATGTGGGGAATTTTTGGTCATGGGAATGTCACCGGATTGGGACAGGCCTTGGAGCAGGACAGCGAATTTACCCATTACTTACCCCGCAATGAACAGGCCGAAGTTCATATCGCCGCTGCGTTTGCCAAGCAGCATCGTCGAATGCGCGCTTTTGTCTGTACAACATCTATTGGACCGGGTGCCACCAACCTGGTCACCGGTGCAGCCGGCGCCACCATCAACCGTCTTCCCGTATTATTATTACCGGGAGATATTTTTGCCCGTAGAAATGTAGGTCCTGTTCTCCAGCAGTTAGAACATCCCCTCAGTCCGGAAATTTCTGTGAATGACTGCTTAAAACCGGTCAGTCGTTATTGGGATCGAATTAATCGCCCCGAACAGATTCTCACTTCTTTCCCGGAGGCCGTTCGCATTTTAACAAATCCTGCAGAAGTAGGAGCTGTGACGATTGCGCTGCCTCAGGATGTTCAGACAGAAGCATACGATTTTCCGGAAGAATTCTTTGCGAAGCGGATACATTATATTATCAGGGCAGCACCAGATCCATTAATGATCGATAGGGCAATCGAATTGATTCAAAAATCAACTGGGCCAATGATTATTGCCGGCGGCGGAGTAATATACTCCGAAGGTGAAAATATCCTTGCCGATTTCTGCAATATGACTGGAATTCCAGTGGGGGAAACCCAAGCCGGGAAAGGGTCATTATCGTGGAAGCATAAGCAAAATTTGGGCGCTGTCGGCGCTACCGGAACTTCATCAGCCAACTTGATTGCGCTGTCGACTGATCTTGTCATCTGTATCGGTACCCGGTTATCAGATTTTACAACAGCCTCTAAAACTCAATTCCAAAATTCAGAGGTGAAATTTATTGGTATCAACGTATCTCCCTTTGATGCTGCTAAACATTCCGCATTAGAATTAATTGGTGATGCAAAAAGAACTTTAGAGATTCTCTTTCAGCGATTAAAAGACACCAATTACCATATTTCCGCTCCTTACTCTCACCGTATTGTGGAGACGATTGGTGAATGGAGAGATGAAAATGACAGGGTTTATTCCGGGACTGGAAACCAAAAAGTAACCCAAGGGGAACTTTTGGGGATTGTAAATGATAATCTCAATGAAGATGATACTATCGTGTGCGCGGCAGGAAGTCTTCCCGGTGATTTGCATAAATTTTTCCGCATTACCAATGGCGACCAGTACCACATGGAATACGGATATTCTTGTATGGGGTATGAAATCGCCGGAGGATTAGGGGTTCGATTTGCAAAAGATAAAGGAGAAGTGATTGTAATGGTAGGTGATGGATCATATTTAATGATGCATACTGAAATCGTTACTTCCCTGCAAGAAGATAAAAAGTTAATTATTCTTCTCTTAGACAATCATGGCTTTGGCAGTATTAATGGCCTTTCCAAGAGTAGTGGCAGTTTGGGATTCGGAAACCGTTTCCGCAATCGAGATTCAACTACCGGCAAATTAACAGGTGACTTTTTTGCGATTGATTACGCTGATAATGCCCGTTCCTTAGGCGCTGAAACCATTCGAGTTGGTAATCGGAATGAAATCATCGCTGCTTTGGAAACAGCAAGAAAGAATAAAAAAACGACCGTAATCATTATGGAAATTGAACCGTCACGATTGCCGGGATACTATTCCTGGTGGGATGTCCCCATCGCGGAAGTTTCCGAGATGCCCAGCGTTCAGCAAGTCCGCAAGGATTATGAAGATAAGGTAAAAAAGGAACGATATTTTCTAAAATGAATTCATCGGTGAAAATAGGGATAGCACCCATCAATTGGTCCAATGATGATATGCCGGAATTGGGAGAGAATATTACCCTGGAGCAATGTTTATCAGAAATGCAAACAACAGGGTATGATGGTACTGAATTGGGACATAAATTCCCCAAGACAGCGGAAAAATTGCATCCCTTACTGGAAACGTATGATCTTTCCCTTGCAGCAATGTGGCATTCAACTTATTTTGTGGAGAATTCTGATCTTGAAAAGGAGTTGGATCAACTGCAGCAACGAATTGAGTTTTTAATCGAAATGGGAGCAAAAGTAATCAATCTGGCAGAATGCAGCCGTACAGTGCATAGTAAAAAGGATATACCCCTGTCCCAAAAGCCCATTTTCAGTTCCCAAGAATGGGATCGACTTATTCACGGATTAAATAAAGCAGGTGAACTATGTAATCAATTTGGTATTAAAGCTGCAGTTCATCACCATATGGGTACGGGAATTCAATCGCTGGATGAGATTGATCGATTGATGGAAAACACGGATTCCAATGCTGTTTTTCTTTGTGCTGATACGGGCCATTTAACCTTTGCCGGCATCGACCCTTTACTTGTGTTCGAAAAATATATTGACCGAATAGTTCATGTTCATTTGAAAGATTTAAGGGGGTCGGTATTGAAAAAAGTATGGGCTAAAGACTGCTCTTTTCTGGAAGCAATTTTAAGTCATGTCTTTACAGTTCCGGGCGATGGGATGATCGATTTTAAACCGATTTTTGAAATTTTAGCATCGTCGGCTTACGAAGGTTGGATGATCGTTGAAGCAGAGCAAGACCCCGCATGGGCAAATCCTTTCCAGTATGCCCAAACAGCTCGGGATTATTTAAACAATAATTGCAAACAATTAATTACAAGGTAGAATATGAATAAAACAAAGATGCAACTAACGAGTGAATTTGGCACCGATTGGTGGAACGATTCTAATGACCATTCAGAATTACAACATGCGGTGGATGAAGGGGCAGTCGGCGCCACTTCCAATCCGGTTATTACCAAGGCATCTGTGGCGGCGCATCCGGATGTTTGGTTACCGGTGATTGATCGTTTAATTAATGAAAACCCTTTAAGTACGGAGGATGAAATTGCCTGGATGCTTAGCGATCATGTTGGGAAAAGAGCAGCAAAAATTTTGCAACCCATATATGAAAACACTGATGGGAAAAAAGGGAAATTATCTTTACAAGTCAATCCTAAATACTACCGTAATGCAGATCTTATGGTAACCCAAGCTGATCAATTAGTGAGCATCGCTCCAAATATAGCTATTAAATGTCCTGCTGTTGCCGCAGGTATTAAGGCAATTGAATCCTTGACCGCAAAAGGAATATCTATTAATGCAACAGTAAGTTTTTCTGTTCCCCAAGCGATTGCGGCAGCAGATGCAGTTGAACGCGGTTTACTTACGGCAGAAAAAAACGGCATTAACACTGATTCAGTAACACCTTATATTACAATTATGGTGGGGCGTATTGACGATCATCTCAGACGAGTAATGGCTAATGAAAAAATAATGATAGATCCTGGTGTTGTTAATTGGGCCGGGGTTGCAATCTTTAAGAAAGCATATCGTATCTTTAAAGAACGCGGCTATCGCGGCAAATTACTGTCCGCAGCGTTTAGATGTCACATGCATTGGTCGGAGTTTATCGGGGGCGATGTAATCATCAGTATTCCCTATTATTGGTGGAATCAATTTAACGCTTCATCGATCAAAGTTATTCCGCGCATGGATCAGGAAGTACCATTGGAAATACTATCACAGTTGGAAGATAACTTTGATGATTTTAGGAGAGCATACGAAGAAACGGGCATGACGGTTGAGGAATTTGCAAGTTTCGACTCCTCGGTAAATACATTGAATGGATTTTTACTGGGTTATGATGAATTTGTTGCCATTGTTCGGAAGCAAATGGTAAAATAAGAATAGTTCAAACAGAGTTATTATCAAATAGGATACAATGAATATGAAATTAATTTCTTCGTTTAGAGATTTTCAATTTACAGCCGGAATTCATGAATACCCGGAGGTTGAACAGACTACCGGCATCAAATTTTCAATTGTAATCATAGCTGAAAACGATCAGAGTTTTATCCACACCGGAGAATATGAAACAGCTATATTATTGATTGAAGGGAAAGGAGAATTTATATACAAAGATCAAACTATTTCAGTACAACGTTCAAACTGGATTGATGAAAACCCCTGTGTCATTCATCTCCCAAAAGATGACATTGTTCAGATAAATGCTCAGAATCAATGCCGCGTTGCGATTATTCAAACAAAGAATCCCGATTCATTCCCCGGTCGGGTATTTATTCCTAATGATATTGATGTAGAACATCGGGGAAAAGATCAATTGGGTGATACCTGTTACCGATTGGTTCGACTTGCCTTTGATCGTACAAACACCCCGAAAGTGGCTAAATTAGTACTGGGAGAAGTCTTGAATTTCCCGGGGAAATGGAGTAGTTATCCACCCCACCATCATAAACACCCTGAAATCTACTACTATGAGTTTTCTCCCAATGAAGGATACGGCCATGGTGAATTAGGGGATAAGGTCTATAAGCTAAAACATCAAGATTTATTAATGATTACAAATTCATTGGACCATAGCCAAGTTTCGGCTCCCGGTTATTATCTATATTATATATGGGCTATACGCCACTTGGAAAATGATCCATATACGGGATTTGAATACACAAAACCATTCGATCAATTGATTTCATAATCATCACGATTCCTGAAAAACTGATATCCATATTACTGCGAGATTCTCCATTGTATACTTTTTTTCAAATATAGTATCATAATATGTTTAGCGTTGGAAGGTGATTATTTTGAATATGACTATAATGTTTCCACAAAAATATGGGTAGGCAAAATCATACAATAATTGGATTCATGTTCTTTTCTTTGGGTCTTCTGTTATTGTCTTATTTTTATGGTTGTAGTAAAGAAAACAACATAGCAGATGATAAAATTATTGCAACAGTAAATGATCAATATATTGTATTGGACGACTTTGTTAAGCGTTTAGAATTGACACCTTTACAGGGTACGAATAAAACGAATCGCAAACAGAAAGCATTAGATATTTGTATTGATGAGCACTTAGTTAGTCATTGGGCCCAACAAAATCAAATTGATCAAAATCCGGGCTTTATTGAAACACTGGAGTTAATTAATAAACGTACATTAATTCGTGAGTTATTTTATCATGAAGTACGAGAATTAATTAAGCCCGACTCTGTAGAACTGCATGAGGCGTTTATTCAATCATTGTTTCGTAATGATGTGGTAGGGTTGTATACTGAAAATCAGACCATCGTTGATGAATGGAAGGAGTTAATCAACAGTAACTATTCCTTTTCGAAAATACTGCAAAAGTGGGGCAATGATTCCCAGGTGAGAATCGACAGCGCTTCCTTTCATTGGGGAGATGGTGCTGTTCCTGTATTAATAGATAAGGCGGCCTATTCAATTGAACCGGGGGAATATTCGGATATTATCAAATTACCGCAAGGGCACGGACTTTTATTCGTAAAAAACCGAGTTCAAGATAAGTTTTTAACGCAGGATCAAATTCCTTTAAAGCAGCAGGAGGTCTTAACTGTTTTAAAAGCCCGGATGGAAACAATTCGTGCAAATGAATATGTTAAAAATTTAATGGCTGGAAAACACGTCACAACAAAAGCGGAAGGCGTCAGTGAACTGATCCGTGTTCTTCAACCCTATGTGAAAGGGACTACAATAAATGAATTACTCATTTCATTTTCTCAAGATACCAGTTTAAGCCTAAATACAGAGATAAATCGTTTGGATCTGCCTGTTATTGTTACGCCTGATTTTACATGGTCAATACGAGAAACAATAAAGATTCTATACCAATATAATTTTCCTCATCAAGAAAGTAATGAACAAAGTTTAATTAAAAACATCATACAGTTATTGAAAAATGCCGTGCGGGACGAATATCTGTACAGAAAGGCTTTGGAATTAGACTTGAATAAAAGTCTTGCTGCCCAAAAAGATTATGGTTTATGGAAAAGGTATTTGTTATACAGAAAGGGTGTTTCAACCTTTATAGCAAATGTAGACCCGGACAATCGTCGGAATGTATTAACGGCATGGCTAAATAGTTTACGGAAGGATGCTGAAATTCGTGTTAACAATCAATTGTTAAATTCGGTTAATTATACCGGTATTCAGATGTTGGCATTTTGGAATGATAATAGCTCACTCCAATTGGCCGTGCCGCCACTCATTGATTTCCGAAATAATGAATCCGAATAATTCAACAATAATTGTTCCTCCCACAAACTAAATCCGGACGGTTCTGTCTTACAGGGGCTGCTCTCGGGTGCGGCCCTCCATGGCAAAACAAACCCCCATACCGGACACCATAAAAATTATGGGAATCCGCCAAATGTTGATCATCTCCATGAAAATCCACAGTCCCTCAAGAGACTGCTTGTTCTGGATAAAGAAAATGTACATGGCCCAGGGCGAGGACCCTCAGCCAGTCAACGTCATACCTTCTCATTGATTATCTCCATCTTCATCCGGTCTATATTATTCCAAAATAGAAATAATTAAAATTAAAAAATCAAGCCCCACATTCGTGGGTTTTTTTGTAGATTTAGGTCGACCTCATAACCCGATGGGTGGGTAGAAATATTATTAAAAATTAGTCCTTTAGTTGAATACTACCCCAAGCAGGGTGATATTTTGTAGACTTATTTTACGATTCTAACCTTTTCCTAATTCTTTTAATGCTTTATTTCTAACTGCAGTATAGTTTAGATTATTAAAATTATAAGTTGCTACTGATTGAAATATTTCTTTTGCTTTATCTAAATCCCCAGATGTTTTGTATGCAAGTCCCTTATAGTACTGAAAATATATATTCGACTGGTTTACTACTTTTTCAAAATGCTCCACTCCTTTTTCGGCATTACCGCTCATTAGACTAGTCATTCCCATTAAATTGTGATATCCATCAAATTTTTTGGGATTACTCTCACTAGAGACCATTTCTTTGAGCTTTGCTAATTTTCTTTTAGCACCATCATAATTACCTTTCATAATCTCTAAGTGACTCTCTCTCCATAGGAAAGATGACTTAGTATATTTTACTGCACGTTCATTTGTTGATCTTTTAGCCATTGCTATATCAATTCCCTTTTTCTCTTCAAGAGCTGTTTTTGCAGCATCATATTGACCGCTATGGCTCATAATAAAATATTCATGCCATAATATTTGACTAATTTCTTCCTGTTTTTTTTCATCCGTAAACCCATAGGAATCAATATTATTTTTTAATTTTAATAACTGCACATGGCCTTTATTAAAATCATTTTCATGAAGATAAGTATAAACTTTAGCGTACTCAGGACCAATCTTTTGATCAGAATTTCTTGAATCATTAATTGCCTGATCAAATCTTTTTCTGGCTTCAGTTGGGTCTATAAATGTATATGCGTGCCCAGCTTTGGCAGCGCTATAAAAATTATTGGTTCCAGCTTCATAAGCATCATCATACTTTTCTGCAGCCTTTTGTAGCTTGTTCTGTGCCCTGTATACATCACCAAGTAAAACATGGTAATAACTTTCTTTTTTATTTAAAGAGAGTGCTTTTGCTGCATACTTTTCTGCCTTTTCATAGTTCTTTGGATCAGCAAACATATAGTTGCTAGCAAGGTCATTATATGCAGAACTATAATTTTTATCTTTTTCAATTGACAACAACAAAGATTTGCGTGATTCTTCTATATTTCCCATATCCCAATGAGTATAGGCCATCCTTTGATGAGCGATAGCGTTATTAGGAATAAGTTCCAATAATTTTTTACTGTATTCCAATCTTTTTTCTGTGTCATTATCTCGATAGGAAGTGCGAATCTCTAATATGCATTTCTCAACATCATTTAATTGCTCCTTCAAGCTTAATGCCTTTTCGTAATAGTCATCTGTCTCTGAACCACTATTACTTCCGAATTGGGATAAAAAGATATATGCAGCACCAAAATCTTTATCAATCTCTACAGCTTTTATCAATTTCTTTTTTGCCTCATCTGCCTTAAATATTGAATTCAAATGAAAAGCCTGGTGGTATAAATCTTCTGCTTCTTCTGAATTCGTAGAAACTGGAATTTTTGTTGTCGAAGAATTGGTCCCGCAACTATACAGCATTAGAGATAAAACAATTATAGAACTAATTTTTAAATGACGAGCCATGGCTTTCTCCTTAAGGATAATTATCTAAAATTTATCTGTTGCCAAAAACTAAGAAAGTCGCAACAGAATACACATTATAAAGTACAATAAGTATTATAAATGTCATCAGATTAATTTGTAGGATAATTCGATACCCATTCGCCTTCCAGCCAATTTAAAATAGAAGAAACTGCGTGAGGCTCATAACCCGATGGGTGGATATTTCATCAACTTGCAGCGTTATATTCGCGGAGTTAAATGTTTACAGGATAGTCTGTTGCCTTGTCAAATAAAACGATTTTATCGGACTTGAATTGCAGGGTGATCTTCTCTCCGGTTTGCAAAGTGGTCATGGATGGATGTTTGGTGACAAGGGATGTTTCGCCAATTTGGACATGGATGATTGTCTCACTCCCTAATGGTTCGGTTACGATGACTATCGCTTCGATGTTACCATGGTTTATCGCGATATCCTCGGGTCGAATGCCCAGACTTACCTCCAATCCATCCACAATCCGGTCTTTTACGTTCAGATCGATATTAATTCCCGGAGCAATGAATTCACCATTTTTGATGATACCGTCAATAAAATTCATTGCCGGCGATCCGATAAAACTGCCAACAAATTTATTGGCCGGTTGTTGGTATACCTCCATGGGTGAACCAACCTGCTGTATCTCACCATCCTTTAGAATCACTATAAGATCACCCATGGTCATGGCCTCCACCTGATCATGGGTCACATAGATCATGGTTGTTTGTAATTCGCGGTGCAGCTTTTTGATTTCGGCACGCATTTGCACGCGCAGTTTAGCATCCAGATTAGACAACGGTTCATCAAATAAAAATACTTTCGGATTACGGACGATGGCTCGTCCCAAAGCCACTCGTTGGCGCTCGCCCCCTGATAATTCTTTGGGTTTTTTCTCCAAATATTGTCCTATCTTCAGGATATTTGCAGCCCGTTTAACCCGTTCGTCGATTTCCTGTGTCGAATACTTTCGCAGTTTTAAACCAAAAGCCAGATTTTTATATACATTCATGTGCGGATAAAGGGCATAATTCTGGAAGACCATGGCAATATCACGATCTTTGGGCGGTAAATTATTGACCAGTTTGCCATCAATGAAAATTTCACCGTCCGTAAGTTCCTCCAGGCCGGCGATCATCCGTAATACGGTAGATTTGCCGCAACCGGATGGTCCCACAAGCACGATAAAGTCGCCGTCATTGATATCCAGATCAAAATTCTTAACAACCAGTTGATCTTTTATATAAGCTTTTTTTACTGCTTGTAATCGAACTGTTGCCATAATTATCTTCTTTTAGTTTGCAAATTTTAATTGACTGGCCAGCAATCACCCGCCGGTGATCACCAGCGGGTGATTGCTGGCCAGTTGCCTCATAATAAAAGGTAAACGTAATTAGTTAAAAGTCGTTGATTTAGTTTCTTCAAAAATGCTTGTAGTCTTGTTAATAAATTGTTTGATTTTAGTTACCATACTGCTTCGCAATTTAAATGGATTCAGTTTAGCAAATTGAGATTTTAGTTTTTCTTTTTCAGTGTCAGATATTTTGTCGGATTCTAACAATCTTTGATAAGGCGTTTTAGGATTATCATACACTTTTTTCACTTTTCCATTGATTCTTACTTTTTTCTGTAATTTTGAAGAAGGTCTGAATAAGTTCATAAATAACCGCCATTCTGAAGTGTAGATTTGATTTAATTCTTCCACTAATTCCACCTGTTTAAAACGGTTATATCCGAGATACTGTCGAATGATACTCCAGTTTTTCTCTTCAATATGTGCGTTGTCATTTTTCTTATACGGTCTTGATCGTGTGAATTGTACGGGTGCTTTTCGGTTTGTAAAATGTCTGTAAAGATGCCAGTTTAAAAACTCAGTTCCGTTATCACTATCAAAGCCTAAAATGGGAAACGGTAAATCATTTTCTATGCTGACTAACGCCTTGTGCGTCCCTTGGTATCCTTTACCTCATAATGCTCTTTGTTCTGTCCGATCTGTAGCAATATCAACGGTATTTACCGTACAAACAAATGAACCCGCTACAGAAGTACCGCAGTGTGCAACTGTGTCTGATTCTAAATAGCCGGGACGAATCTCATCCCACTGATTTGTTTTAACAGGGATGTGAGATTTTAATATTGAACCAGGTTTAGTGGTTGCCTATCGATCTTCTTTCTCATCTTAATCATTAGACGGTCTATCGTTGCAGGTGACACGGCTAACAATTGATTTTTGATATCATCAGAAAGAGGTTACCCTTCATAGAATGGTAACCATAACGGCATAGTTGCTTTTAATCGCCTTGAGCAGGGCAGGTTTTGTTTTCCCCACAAGTCAAACAATACAGACAAGAGTATCGGATCTTTATAATGTTTTGGCCGGCCAAGTCGCTTTCGCTTATGGTTTCTTTTTCTTGTGTTTAATTTACGAATCGCATATTTGCGATTATATCCACAGACTTCACAAAACTCATCTAATACTTGAGATTTTGTCTTTTTATCAGAATTTCTATACCGCCTTACAACGGTTTTATAGTAATCCTCTCTCGATTGTTTGTTCATATTCATGTACCTTTTCTACGGTTACATTATTTATGAGGCAATGCGAAGGTTTCTATTTAAACATGATCATCTTGGTCACGTGAAATTTCATTCCCATATTGGCGACACCGTTTCAGGACGACCAATATGCCTGAACAAATTTCAAAAGAATTTGATTATTATACTTTGCAAAATCAAAGTGCTTGGTATTTTAATCCCTATGAATATAAATTTTACGCAATCGATGGCGGAACTTAAACAAATGATTGTAATAAATTGCAAAGCTTGAACCGTAACTAGCTGAATCTTTAGAGCAATTCTAAATACAAACCCTCACCAAGTTCCTTTGTGTGTGGGGTTGAGTTTAGTGGATTGTTGAAAGAAATAAAGATGTCCATAAAAGATGCGAGTAACTATACTTTTTATTTCCGGCTAATAAAGGTATTTCATAAACAAAATCATCCTTCCGTTCTAATTTACACTTTGCTAGTATGGTTTTGTATTTCCGGATCTTCTCTTCTAGCTGGAACTACCGGGAAAATCACGGGCATAGTTCGGGATGCCTCTACAGAAGAACCTTTGATCGGGGCAAATATAATTATTGAAGGAACCTCCATTGGAGCTGCAACCGATATCGAAGGACGATATATTATTCTAAACATTCCACCTGGTGTTTATGAGGTAAAGTCTATGATGATCGGATACACTTCCGCCCGAACGGTAGGTATTAAAATATCAATCGACGTTACCACCACTCTTCATTTTCAGTTACAGCCTTCTGTATTGGATTTTGAGGAGGTAACAATTACCGCAGAACGAAAAATTATTCGAAAAGATCTTACATCCACACTTTCCATTGTGGGCAGTGATGAGATAGCAGAAATGCCCGTTGAGGAGTTTAAGGATATTTTGGCGCTTCAGGCTGGAATTATTGTTGGCAGTGGAGGTGAGATTCATATCCGGGGGGGGCGATCCAGTGAAATCTCTTATTTGGTTGATGGTATTTCAGTAACAGATCCTTTTTCCGGTGAGCTTGCCATTGAAATTGAAAATAACTCCATTCAGGAACTGCAAGTGATTAGCGGAACATTCAATGCGGAGTATGGTCAGGCAATGTCCGGAATTATTGATATCGTAACCAAGGAGGGGGGTGATAGACTACGTGGGAATATCTCTTTTTATTCCGGAGACTATCTTAGCCGAAATAATACTCTATTTATGAATATTGACAATGTTAATAATGTATCAAATGTACAAATAAGTATGGATGGCCCAGTCCCGTTGTTTAGTAATAAACTATCATTTTTTCTTACTGGGAGGTATTATAATACCCAGGGCTGGCTTTATGGGAAAAGAAGATTTTTACCTGCCGACTCCTCCAATTTTGCGAATTGGAATGTGAGAAAAGATGATGTGGGTGCAGATGCCATCGCAAATACCGGAGATGCCGGTGAAGGCGACGGCAGTGCGACTCCCGGAGAACCGAATGTTTATGTGGAAGAGTCTGGTGATGGCGCCTTTGTTTCCATGAATCCACTTGTTAAAATTAGCGCTGATGGGAAACTGACTTACCGGCTCTCCCCGACCATAAAAGTTTCTTACGGTTTTTTCTGGAATAAGATTAATTTTCGCGAATATTCCCATTCATTCAAGTTAAACCCGGATGGAGATTATCAACAGTTTAAAAATGGATATGCCCAGTCGTTGATTTGGAATCACACTTTGAGTTCCAAGTCCTTTTATACTCTTAAGCTGTCTGATACATTTTTTGATTATAAAAGGTATGTATATCAGGATCCCCTCGATTCTCGATATGTTGACCCGAAACGTTTAAATGATGCTTCGCAAAAAGCGTTTAGGACAGGTGGAACTGAAATGTGGCAGTATTATCGGAATACACGTTCAGTTGGAGGAAAGGCGGATTTAACCAGTCAAATTAATCATTCACATCAAGCGAAAATCGGATTGGATTTCAGGCAGCACAATTTATTTTTTCACGAATTCGAGATAATTCCTAAGAGAAATGATGCAGGAATCGTTATTAGACCTTTTGAACCTATTCCTGCCGGTTCTGCATCCATTGCAAATAATCGTTACCGTCACTATCCAATTGAAGCAGCGGCATATCTTCAAGATAAAATGGAATTTGAAGAAATGATTATCAATATTGGCCTGCGATATGATTATTTTAACGCAAATGCGAAAGTTCCTATAGATCTTAGAGATGCCGACAATGCAAAATATTTTATGGTGCTTTCACCCCAAGATGGAAGTATCAGGATTTGGAGGGAACATGAATATGGAATAGAAATGGGTGAAATTCTCGACACTGTTAATGTCCGGGGAAACAAATGGGAAAATAATTATCGAAATGCAAAACCTGTGCATAACTTGAGTCCTCGGATTGGAATTTCTTATCCCATTTCAGACCGGGGCGCTATCCATTTTTCTTATGGCCATTTTTCCCAAATACCCACCTTTGAGCAGTTATTTGACAATTCGGAATTTGAGGTTTTTCCTGGATTATCTTCCACGATGGGCAATGCGGAACTGAAACCACAACGTACGGTTATTTATGAAATTGGTTTACAGCAACAACTTTCGGAAAATATTGGCATTGATATAACCGGTTTTTACAAAGATACCAGACATCTTTTAGGCATGGAAATTATTAATACTTACACTCAGGATTTGTATGCCCGTTATATAAATCGTGATTATGGGAATGTAAAGGGTATCACCTTAGCTCTGGAGAAAAGGAGGTCAAATTCTATTTATGCTTCCGTTGATTATACGTATCAAGTCGCTGAGGGTAATGCCTCCGATCCAAAGCAGGTGTTTAAAGATGCTAAGAGTAATAAAGAGAGTGAGATTCAAATCGTCCCCCTGGACTGGGATCAGACACATACTCTCAATTTCAATATAACTATGAGCCAACCAGGGAGTTGGGGCTTGAGTCTTATTGGAAGGCTGGGAAGCGGACTGCCATACACTCCTAAAATTGGAAATGTAGGAGCCACCTTTGAAAACAGTGAAAGAAAACCACCCCAGTATTCATTCGATCTAAAAGCACAAAAAGAGTATTTAATTCTGGGTACAGTGTACTCTGTCTATGTGAAAGCATATAATATTTTTGATCGGAAAAATGAAAAAATCGTTTATTCCGATACCGGAAGAGCCGGCTATAATATTGATCCTCCTGTGGGTGTGAGGGGCGTGAATACTTTAGATGAATTCCTGACCAGACCTGATTACTACTCCGAACCAAGGAGAGTAATAATTGGGGTCTCGGCTGGATTTTGAATTTCCCCGTCTGATAGGATAAAAAATGAAGGTGGTTAATAAAACAATAAAGATATATTCAACACCAAAGGTGTTGTGATGGTTTTTTATCGGATGTGTTATAAATATTGGACTCCTAACGGAGTCCGCAAAATATCGGGTTGGAACAATAGATGCATTTAAATGAAGTTTGTAATCTGTATAACGAATATTTACCCGCTTACGCAGAAAGCTCCGGATGCCCAGCCTTCGTAGTTGAAGCTGCTCCCTTCCTACACAGCCGTTTCGGAAGGCAGGCGGTGGAGGAGGTTGATGCCGTAGTGTTTTACATAAACGAAAATAATATATTCAAATGGCTACATTTTTAATAAAGACAGAACTAGTGTCGTGTCAAGTGTGTAGTGTGCAAACAGTCGCAGGAATTTTTGGCGATAACAAGGCGAATATTTTCAGCATAGCAGGAAGCTATGGTTAAGATATTCAACAAAGTTATCGGTCAAAATAACGAAACTTGGTTGCGCTAATACATGGTTGACACGGCACTATATAGAATGATCTCATTTATTTTATTTGTGATTTTCATGAGCAGTATCGTTTCCTCTCAGGAGCCGTATGGTAATCCGATCTGGAAAAAACGAGGTATCATGGATGGGAATCTGGTGCGGACCATTTTCTTCAATCATGGTGAAGTTAGTTTTTGGCCGGAACAGCCATCTTGCGAATGGCCCAAGGGAAGCGGGCAGTCATATATTGATGCAGTTGCACCATGGGTAGCTGTTTCGGTTGTGGATATTCATGGTAATAGAATTCACCCGTTGGAAGCTAACTACAGGGAAAATGTTGATCAGGATCCCGAAACCGGGATAGTGTGGGGCTGGCAGCCCCTTCCGGGATACGTAAATCTAAATCAGGACTCACCCGCGATGAGCAATGATCCCGGCACGTGGCCCCAGCGCTGGCCGGACCAACCAGAATGGTACGATAAAGAAACCTTGGATTCGCATTGGAACGGATATTTTGGTATGGGAATTACCAACGCTGATTTGGAAACATACTTTGTCATAGACGATGCGGTGGATAAGGAATTTGATTTCTATCCGGATTCCACAGACTCAACCCGAGGTGGATTGGGTATGAGAATTGGAGTGCGGGGATTTCAGTGGTCGCATGTTTTGGCGGAGGACGTAATCTTTTGGCACTATGACATTAAAAATATCGGGACAACTGATTACGACAGCACTCTGTTCGGAATGTATCTTGATTTCGGTATTGGTGGGCCCGGAGATTCCCAAGATGATTGGGGTGAATTCGATCCTCTTTTAGACATCACATTTGCCTGGGATGGCAATGGGATAGGTGATACCGGCTGGGAACCCGTTGGTGTAGCTGGCTATGCCTTTCTCGAGAGCCCGGGAAAAGGCAATATTTATATTTATGATGATTTTGGTAATCTTATCGATGAGAAACCAGGAGATGGTATAGATAATGATGATGATGGTCTTATCGATGAAAGTAGAAGCAGCCCGCGCGGGGAATACGTATTTGGGTCAGTAGGTATTTATAACAATGGTAACTTTAAATGGCATTGGGAAGGTGATGAGGACGGGGATTGGGATAGTTTTACCGATTTGAATGGAAATGGTGTTTGGGATGAAGGTGAATCATTAAATGATGATCTTGGCGCCGATGGCGTCGGACCCACCGATGAACAATATACCGGACCCGACTTTGGAGAAGGCGATGGTTGGCCCACCGATGGCGAACCGGATTATAATCAAACCGATAAAGATGAGTCCGATCAAATCGGTTTATCTAGTATTAACATATTTAATCTTCATGACTATGAACTTGAGAGGGATGAAGAAATCTGGAATATTATGGCTTTCGGTGAGTTTGATCCGCAGGAGGGGCAGGTGAATTTGGGAGCCTTGTATTCTTCAGGTCCATTTCTTTTGAAAGCCGGTCAGACAGAACGATTTTCAATGGCGCTGCTTTTTGGTGAAGATCGTGATGATCTTATGAGAAATAAGAAAATCGTCCAGGGAATCTATAACGCCGGATATAATTTTTCCAGACCGCCTGACAAACCAAAAGTGACAGCCGTTCCCGGCGACCAACGAGTTACGCTTTACTGGGATAGAAGAGCTGAACAAAGTTTTGATCGATTTCTGGGTACCCATGATTTCGAAGGGTATAAGATTTACCGCAGCACGGATCCGGCATTACTTGAACCTAAAATAATAACCGATGCTTATGGTATTAAAACCTATCGTAAAGCCATTTTCCAATGCGATTTAATTAATTTTGATCTGGATACCCTCTGGTGGGTTAAAGGGACTCATCCAGCTGATGTTAACGGTGTTCAGTTCGATATGGGTGACGATACAGGTCTGGTGCATACCTGGACAGATTCCACGGTTCAGAACGGTCAGACCTACTATTATGCTGTGGTTTCTTACGACCGGGGGCTTCCTCCCATTAGTATCGGTGAAGAAGGATTACCGCCAACCGAAAGTTCCGCAATTATCAATATTGATGACCAGGGCTACGTAATCGGCACAGATATAAATGCGGTCGTGGTAACACCCAATGCACCGGCAGCCGGTTACCAGCCACCGCAATTGACAGAAATTGATCATATTGAAGGGCCGGGAACAGGTTCAGTCGTGGTTGAAATTATTGATCCGGCCTACGTGAAAGAAAATCGTACCTACCAGGTAAGGTTTTATCATGAGGGTCCTTTTCAAACAACCTCTTATTCAGTTTTTGATATGCATGAGGATCCACCTTTAAAGTTGATCGCTAATAGTCCTTATGTATTTATTGACTCCATTTTAATTGATCCTTTGTTGAATCGTTATGAGCATATCCCTCAAGAAGGTGATCTTTTTGATGGCATGAGGATATTGGTAGAGAGTGATTTAATTGCCTTAGATACATTGGAATCAGGATGGACGGAAACAAGCCAAAGTAACTTAAAGTACAGAATTAGTTTAACATCGCAAAGTATACTATATCCGGTAGATTATGAAATCCATTTTTTTAATGATTGGGCCGATACCTCAAGTAATAACAAACCTGCCAAATTTAAGGTGTGGAACGCGACGGAAGAAAAATGGAGCAAATTCTTTTTAAAGGATTTTAATGATAATGGAATTCCGGACGAAGATCCCAGAGAATATATCTCTATGTGGGAGACGGTAGATGGGATCGAAGTAAAAACCTGGAAATTATTGTTATCTCCCCCGGATTCAATAGACCCAATTCTCCCAGGTGATGGGGATATTTTTCTGATTAGTACTGATAAACCCTTCCGCGGAGAATATGGGGATAGTTCTTATGCAATAATGGGTGATATTTTCGAATTTACTACCCAAGCCGCTACCATTGATAAACAACAAGCAAAATCCGGATTAGATCAGATTGCGGTCGTTCCTAATCCCTATATGGTTTCTGCTACATGGGAGCCGAAAAGCCTTTTTTCAACCGGTCGCGGTGCAAGAATGGTGG
>ERZ813253.255-NODE-255-length-20666-cov-3.400409_pt1 | contig 20666 bp, 11 predicted proteins | sample MGYA00520893_ERZ813253 | MGnify/ENA primary metagenome ERZ813253 (study PRJEB31669, sample SAMD00080414) | marine metagenome | biome: oceanic hadal pelagic zone biome; feature: marine hadalpelagic zone; material: sea water | place: Pacific Ocean:Izu-Bonin Trench...
AGTATCCTCTGCTTGATGTCATCTGGAAGTTCGCTGATGAAGTTCTCACCGTTGATGATGCGCTCGAGCGCGTCGGGAGCGAACACCTCCTCCATGCCCGGCAAGCCCAGGCTCACGCCGGTGACGACGTACGGGTCCGCCCTGCGTCCCTCCAGCGCGTCCGCTTGGACGACCAGCGCAGCGCCTGCCTCCCCACCCACGACGACCGAGTATCCGGCCGGAGGTGAGGTGACCCAGGCGACCAGCGACGGGAGCGTGGTGAGGGTGCTGGCGTCAGCCGGACCGCTCACCTGCGCTTCCACCGCTATGCGGTCCAGCAACGCCTGCAGTGAATCGCCCGTCATCCCGAGCGCGGCGAGTTCCAGCTCTCCACGCACCAGACGGGCGGGGTAGCCGCACGCATCCGATACCCGCTCGGCGAGATAGCCCTCGATGTCCGGCTCGGTGCGCGTGGCGGTGCTGAGCGGAGTCGGACCCGCGGGGGCGCTGGCCGGCAGGGCGCGGGAACGTGGTTCGCCACCATCGTCCGCGCCAGCGATCGATGCACCGCGCCACAGTTCGAGGGGCCCGGCGCGGAATCCCTCGGTGAGCATGTCCGAATCGAATTCGGGCAGGGTCGGCGTGCGTCCTGCCAGCGCGCATATGGCCAGCGCGTCGTGGAAGGTGGAGATGCCACCCATCTTCGGGTGGTTGGTCCCGCTCACGATGCGGTCCTTGTCCGCCAGCACCTGCTCCGCGAACATGGACAGCGCTCTCTTCGGACCCACTTCGAGGAACAGTCGCCCGCCAGCCTCGTGCATAGTCTCCATCTGGCGGATCCATTCGACAGGCGACGACATCTGCGGAGCCAGCTGGGCGAGGATGGAGTCGTGAGCGGTCTGGCCGGGGATGAGCGAGTTAGGGTAGAAATGGCCGTCGTAGTTGGCGGTGATCGGAATCTTCGGCAGTGAGATCTCCAACCCTTCTAAGAAGCGCCGGAGAGGTTCGTTGGCCGGAGCGACGATGCGCGAGTGGAACGCATGACTGGTCTGCAGCACCACACACTGGATCCCCCTCTGGGCAAAGGCAGCTAGCGCCGCGTTCATCGGTTCGGTCTCACCGGCGATGACCGTCATCGAGGGGGAGTTCTTGTTCGCCGCGATCACATAGCCATCCGTGGATTCGATGACCTCGAGCACGCTGTCGTAGGGTGCGGTGACGCTCGCCATCAGGCCGCGATCAGGAACCACGACACTGCCCATCTCGGTGCCGCGAGCGGCCACTGCCCTGAGCGCGTCGTGGAATTGTAGTATCCCTGAGACCATCAGCGCGGCGTATTCTCCCAGTGAATGTCCAGCGACCATGTCGGGCACGATCCCATGCTCCTTCAGCAGTCGATGGATGGCGAGATCAGCGGTCAGCATCGCCGGCTGGGTGAATTCAGTCTGCTTCAGCTTCTCTTCAGCGAGTGCCGCATCCTTCTCTGACAGCCCCTCTCTGAGGACGAAATCCGAGAGCAGTTCACCCCCGAGGATCTCGACCATCGTGCGGTCGGCCTCCGCCCAGGTGTCGCCGATGACCTTGTAGCGCTGGGACAGGTCGAGTGTCATGCCGACATACTGGCTGCCCTGGCCAGGGAACATCTGCACCAGTCCCGCCTCACGGGGCAGCGGCGGGGCATCGGTCACGTGCACCATCTGCTTGGAGAGGAAGCCCCACTTCTCCCGATCCCCCAGATTGTCCAGCAGCAGGTCGAGCCGCTTCTCCAACTGAGTCCAGGTCGACGCCACCACTGCACACCTGACACCCTCCGGGCTGTAGTCCGAGGAGAGGGCAGCCAGCGCGACCGATAGACGCCGCCCCGTCGGGTGATCGTCGAAGGTCGGACCGGCCGGAGCGAACAGGGCGGCCTTGGAGAGCGCGATCTCGCCGGTGAGCGCCGGCAGGTCGACCGCGTTGAGCAGCAGCACCCCACCTTCGACCGCCTTCAGTTCGTCCCAGGTCAGTGACGGTGTCGCGCCCTGGTCGAGCACGCTGGGTGCAGTCGGTGTGCTGAGGGGCGGCGCATCAGCGGTGATCGTCGCCTCTCCGAGCCAGCGGGACCGGCGAGCATCCCACTGCCTGGCGAGTTCGAGATGGTACTCCGGGTCGTACTGCTCGACCGAACAATGGAAGTTGGTGCCGCCGAAGCCGAACGAGGATATCCCTGCTCGGCGCGGCAGGCCCGATGCCGGTGCAGGCCATTCGGCCGGCGCGGTCGGCACGTAGAACGGGATGGCATCCCAGTCGACCGAGGTGTTCGGCTGCTCGAATCCGGCTGATGGTGGAATCGTTCGATGATACAGCGCCAGTACCGCCTTCAGCAGCCCGGCGATGCCCGCCGCCGCCTTCAGGTGGCCTATCTGGCTCTTGATCGAGCCGACCGCCACGCGGTTGCCGGCGTCAATGGAACCGAACACCTCCGAGAGCGTGTTCAACTCGGTGGCGTCGCCGACGCGGGTACTGGTCCCGTGCGCCTCGATGAGCTCGACGGTGCCGGGCTCATGACCAGCCTGCTGCTGCGCTCGCAGCACCGCTTGACGCTGGCCGCGCACGCTGGGGGCGGTGATTCCCTTGCCCCGCCCGTCAGAGGATGCGCCGATGCCGCGAATCACCGAGTAGATGCGGTCGCCATCGGCGATCGCATCGCTCAGGCGCTTGAGCACGACGCAGCCGGCTCCCTCGCCCATCACGAAGCCGTCTGCTCGCATGTCGAATGGGGTCGAATGGGAAGGCGAGAGCGCCCCGATGGCGCTGAACTTGGCGTAGGTCGACGGGTCCATCGTGCGGTCCGACGCCCCGGCGAGCATCACGTCGACCTGACGCGAGTGCAGCAGGTGACAGGCATCCATCAGGGCGGCGAAAGTGGTGGCACAGGCGGCGTCGGTGCTGTAATTCGGCCCCTGCAGGTCGAGCAGGTTGGCCACCCTGCCGGCGACCACGTTGGCCAGCTCGCCAGCCATCGTGTCCTCGTCGATCTTCGGTGTGCCCTCGGAGATCGCCTGCTTGAACGACTCGCGGCCCGCATCCGGCATCCCAGCCTCGACTGCCTTGCGAGCGATCTGGTCGGACCACACCCGGAGGTTCGACAGGTTGCGGTTCTCTCCGCCGAGGGCATTGGCGAACACGACCCCGGTGCGCGCATTCGGCAGCTGCTTGTCGCCCTCGCCATCCCCGTAGCCGGCATCGGCCAACGAGTCCGCAGCGACGGACACCGCCCACAACTGGCATTCGTCGATCTGAGCCAGAGTCCCTGGAGGCTGCTTCCAGCGGCGCCAGTCGAACTCGAAGCCCTCGACGAACGCGCCGATCTTCGAGTAGGTCTTGTTCTCCTCCACCGCCCCGGGCCCGCCTTCGACCCAGAAATCATCCACCTCCCAGCGGTCGGCGGGGATGTCCCGGAACGACACGTGCCCCTCCAGCACGTTGGCCCAGAACGCGGTGACATCGTCGGCGTCTGGCAGCAGCGCCGCCATGCCGACGATTGCCACCGGCTCGAACGGGTCCTGCGGCGGCTCGTCGATGTCCATCGGCCTCACCCTCGGTCAGAGATGCTCTCTGGGACCATGATCGTCGAGTAACCAGCATCCACGTGTATCACCTGTCCTGTCACGCCAGCGGCGAGTGGCGAGGCCAGCCACAGCGCGCAGCCTGCGACATCCTCTTGGGTGACGTTGCGCCTTAGCGGCGCATTGCGCTCCACATGTTTCAGAATGTCGTCGAATCCGGGAATCCCGGAAGCGGCGAGGGTCGGGATGGGGCCGCTCGAGATGGCGTTGATTCGGTGTCCCTCAGGGCCGAGGTGGTTGGCCAGTTCGCGGGTCCACGCCTCGAGAGCGGCCTTGGCGATGCTCATCACGCCGTAATTGGGCACCCAGCGGGTGGAGGCGGCGTAGGTGAGGCAGATCGTCGATGAATTGGGATTCAGGTGCGGCAGCGCGTGGCGCAGCAGCCGTTGCAGCGAATGGGCGGAGATGGTCATGGCGGTGGAGATGGGGTCGTTCTCGGCGAACAGGATGGGGCGGTCGAAGCACTCGGCGGGCGCGAACCCGATGGCGTGGATGAGGATGTCCGCCTTGGCACCGGCATCCTCCCGCTGCCATTCCGTGAAGAACTCCGCAGTCGCTTCATCGCTGATGACGTCGACAGGGTGGAACCCGGTGATCGCCGGCAACTTCTCCTGCAACTGGAACACGCGGCTCCTGAACCGCTTCTGGTAACCGAGCACGAGGTTGCATCCGGCCTGTGCAAGATGCGTGCAGATCGCCCAAGCGATGCTCTCCTCGGAGGCGACTCCGAACACCAGTGCAGTCTTTCCTTCAAGTTCCAACATTAAACCACCGATTCTACCCTACGGCGCGGCTGGCGCGCCCACAGCCCTTCAAGACCTTTGCCTGCTGTGTGGGGAACACGGAGAATCTGCGATTCTCCGCCCACCCACGCGTATGGGCACACGGGGGTCAATTCGCATAGAGGGATTCTGGAAGGTCCTGATGCGTTCGATGAAGCAGTTCTTCTGCATCCTCGCCCGCCTCGATGAGCGCCGTCGCCAACGCCTGAGTGCGCTTCGGCACCGTCTTCGGGCCGAGGACGGCGCCGGGGCGCCGCGGGTCGTCCATGTAGTCGGTCTCCATCAGGAATCCTGTCTGGTTGCTGGCGACGGTGTCGACGATGGTCTGCACGCACCCTTTCCCGACCAGGACGGAGGGGATCATCCCGTGGGTGAACGCGGCGCTCACGTCCGCCTGCGCATGGTGATGGATCGCATCGTTGCGGAACATGCCGGCCGCGTCGCACATCTGGGCGACGTCGGAGTAGGTTGGCTCACCGTCTCCTTCCAAGTGCAGCTGTACCGGGACGCCAGCCTTGGAGCACATCGATAGCACCTCCAAGAACAGGTCATTCGCCGCGCTCCAGATGACCTCATCGACCTCCCAGTGGGGTCGTCCTACCTCGCCCACGCCGACCGCATCTCCTTCCTCACAATGGGTTATCGCGAGTTCGACCGCCTCCAAGTGCAACTCACTCGCCCTCTCGACATCGAGGTCGGCGATCTGATGCGCCCACACCGCCGGATGCGGCCCGAGCACGACGCGGACGTGGAGTCCGAGGTCACGGCGCACGGTTTCTGCCATGTCGAGAGTGTCGGAGTAGGCGGTGCGGTAACCTGCGATGTCCACGGGAGGGGTGGCTCCAGGCTTGTGCACCAGCACGAGGTGGGTTCCTCCAGCACGTTGGAAGTCGAGCGCGGCGTCGGTGAACCGGTTCCCCCTGTCGAGGTGGAAGTGATTGTCGAGCACAGGCCCTTCCCAGCGGCCGTTAACGAGGGACACGCCGTCACCTCACGAATCCTCGAGGTCGAGGGGCTGTTCCTGAGCCTCGTCGTCCCCATCCGCCGGTTCGGCATCACCCGCCTCCGGCTCTCGGTCAGTTCTCACGAGTACCTCCACGAACAGTCGTTCGGCCTCGAAGCGCGTACCCCAGTGCGAGGCCGCCAGACTGACCATGTTCTCAGACCGAGCGCCGAGTGCAACCCCCCCGCCGTTGCTGAAGAACAGCAGTTCCATGTCGTACTGCTCATCGACGATACGGATGCACTCCAGCCGCTCGTCCACCTTCGCCTCGGGCACGAACTCCTGGATGCGGTCGGTGCGCAGCGGCTGTCCATAACCGAACGAGACGACGAGCGGGCCACGCTCCGTGGTCAGTCCGGAATCTGATTGACCCAATCTGAGCAGCAGTTCCTTGGCGGCGGCTCGCGAGACCTCCGGGTGCGAGGTCCCGTGCACGACGAGCCTGCCCTCCTCATCGATGAGCAGGGTCGCTCGCGGTGACTTGAGCGCCAGGATGACCGACTTCCCGGACTTCTTCCCTCCGAGCTGCGATACGACCTCGTCGCCATCGATCGGCTCGGGGGCTGTGTAGCGCACCAGCCTGTTGACGACGCGGACGTTCACCGCCTCCCTGCGTGCCATCAGTCATCCTCCGCTCCCGATGCTGCGAAGGGCTCTGGGTCCGGCTCCTCCTTGAGGATTGCGAGCATGTCGCTCGTCCAAGCCTGAGCCAGTGGAACCATCAGCACCGGCGAACTGACGCCAGTATCCCGCAATGATGCCAGTGAACCGCGCAATCTTGCCGCCAGACGCAGATCGCGGCGGCGGCGCAGATCGGGGTTGAACATCGTCTCTGAGCGTCGCCACCAAGCGGTTGAGAGGACGGCGGCGTAGGCCAGCTGGTCCGCCTCCTCCGCAGCGACTCCCTTCGGCGGTGAAGATCCCTTCAGCGCCTCCTTCAGTGCCTTTCGCCAACTCCTGCGCGCGAACAAGTGACCGGGCATCCGCGACAATCGAGCGGCCTCATCGGCGGTCGCCTCGAGATATTCCACCCACTCGTCATCAGTTGTGTCGGGCTCGACGAAGTAGAAGGGCAACTCACCTTTCTCGGCCAGGTTGAACAGGCGGCGGGGTTCTGGATCGGGGAAGCGCCCCGCCTTGAGCAGGTCGAGTTGCAGCATACGCTCGAGCATGCGAGCGAAATCGCCGCCCCCCTCGATAGCCAACTTTGTCAGAGCGCCGCGGCTGCGCTTCTCCATCGCATCCTCTTCATCCCAAACCTCGACCTCTTCGTAGGTCAACAGGAATGCCACTCCGTCCCAGTCATCACGCGGGCGCAGCGCCCGAGGGAGGATGACGGTGGCTACCGTCCCCCACAGGCGGATGACGCCACCATCAGGGTCGTTCCAGTCGCGCCAGGTCCACTCGTGCACGTCGGCACCTCCGGCTCAGCGGAGCGCATCCGCATTCTTGTCGAGGTCGCGGGTGATGTTCTTCTGGTGGCTCTCCAAAGTCCCACCTCCTATCTCCAGCAGTTTGGCGTCCCGCCACAGCCTCTCGACGACATACTCTCCGACATACCCGTAGCCACCCATCACCTGCATCGCTCGGTCTGCGATCCCCTTCGCCAACGGGGAGGCGAACAGCTTGACCCCATCGGAATCCAAGCGGTTGCCAGCGCGGTCGAGGTCGATCTTACGGGCGGTGTCGTAGATGTAGGACTGCATCGCTCGCCACTCTGCATACGAGTCACCGATGTATCTCTGGATCTGGCCGAAGTCGCGGATCTTGCTTCCGAACGCCTCGCGCTCGCTGGCGTAGCGATTCATCTCGACCAGACAGCGCCGGGCGATGCCGAGGCTCTGGGCAGCCAGCGTCAAGCGCTCGAGTTCGAGGTTGCGCATCATGTGCAGCATCGATGATCCCGGCTCGCCGACGAGAGCGGATGCTGGTACACGGCAGTCGTCGTACACCAACTCCGCGGTGTTCGAGGCACGCATGCCTGTCTTGTCCATGATCTTCTGACCGACCGAGAATCCAGGGTGTTCCCGCTCCACGAGGAAGGTCGAGATCTCCGTTCTGCCCCGCTCGTCAGTACCGGTGCAGGCATAGGTCCAGACGACATCGCATGCAGTCCTCTCGTCATCGATGCAACCGTTGGTGATCCACATCTTGCGGCCGTTGATGACCCAGTGATCTCCATCCTTGACAGCTGAGGTGGACATGCTCATGACATCCGTGCCGATATCCGGCTCGGACATCGCCATCGCCCCGATCCATTCCCCGCTACACACCTTGGGCAGCACTCGCTGCTTCTGCTCATCGGAACCATTGCGGGCGAGGTTGTTGGCGAACAGCATGCTGTGGGCGAGATAGGCGAGGCATAATCCAGGGTCGGAGTACGACAGCTCCTCGTTGACGATGGCAGCCGCGACCGCATCCATCCCAGCTCCACCGTACTCCTCTTGCACGGTGATGCCGAGCAGTCCGAGGTCGCCGAGTTTGCGGAACAGGTCGAGGTTGAATTTCTCTTCCCGGTCATGCTCGAGCGCTTGGGGCTCGACTTCGGCTGCCACGAAATCACGCACCATCTGGCGCAACATGCCGTGCTCCTCGGTGGGGTTGGCGAGGTCGAGTTCGCGCCACCCGTCCACTCTCATGCCTCCTGTCCGGGCCTCTGCCCGCAATGTGCACCTGACCCGCTGGGTCAATGGTTCTCCCGCACCCAGTCGCGCAGTTGATTGATGTCCCAGCCCTGATCGAAGTAGACCTGGATGGTCGCCTCGTCCCAGAACGAGAACTCATCGAGCGCCTGCTGCATCTCCAGGCTCTGGCGCGGTGGACCGCTGCCCGGAGGACCACCGCCACCAAACCCAGGTGGAGTGGACCTGACATCTTCGTATCCCACCGCCTCGCCGCCTTGGTAGCCGGGGGGACCGCGGCCGATCGGCTCCACGGCCTCACCCGGAGGCAGGTAGTCCTCGTCCTCCAGGAAGAAATCGTCGTCGTCCTCGCGGCGCCGTCCGAGCACCATCAGCACGACCACCACCAGCGCGATGAGGATGAGCACACCGCCGGCTATCCCCCCGATCACCCACAGATCCATGCCGCCTGCGCCGCTGCTTCCAGCGGCGCGGACGTGGAACTGTTCGGACTCAGCGAGCAGGTTGCCATCGGAGTCGTAGATCGCGAAGACGACGCCGTTGAGCGGCTGCGGGAACGGGTCGACAGGCACGCGGCAGAGGTCCTGCATATTCGGCTGCCAGGTGATGCCGCAGTCATGAGTGAAGTTGCCCTGCTGACTACCGTTGATGACGATGAACACCTCGAGCGACAACTGGCCGGCCTCGGTGCCCACGTTGGTCACCTGCAACAGGATGTCGAATCTGGACTGTGCCTCGGGCTTCCCGGTCGAGAGGTCGACACGGTCGATGCGGAACTCCGCCTGCTTGAACACCAGGTCGTACTGCCCGCCCTCGAGCGCGACGCCGAACGTCCCGCCGGTCACCGGGTTCACCTTATTGCCCGCCGAATCCTCGCCGGTCACCCAGAAACGGATGTCCACGCCGTCAAGTTCCCTGGGCAGGGTATGGCCCTCCCACAGATCCATGCATTGAACGCTCACCTTGTTCGAGGTGAGGTCGATGATGGCCGCGCGGGTCTGCCAGGGCTCAGGGAAGGTCGTGCGGTAGGACGTCCAGTTGAAGTTGTCCTGGAAGAACATCCAGTTGACGGACATGGAGTCGCTGTTGAGTTTCTGTAACTCATCTACAGTGAATTCGATGTTCACGCAACCGATCGTCGAGGATGGCAGCAGCTCCTCGATCAGTTCGCCGGTGATGCCCGAGCGCATCTTCCAAGAACCCCAGATGACCGAGGGGGAGTCGTCGTCGACCTTGGCGTAGAAGGTGCGGTCCACCTCGGGAGAGGAGTCCATGGCGCCCTCAGGGAGATCAGCGAGGGAGAACACGTAGCGATATTCGTTGGTGGCCAGTGCGGCGGAGATGAGCAACTCGAACGAGCCGTTCTCGAACTGGTATTCTTCGGTCTGCGGGCTGGAGGCCACATAACCGAGGCTCGACTCGCCGCCCGGGTAGATCGGTGTGCGGGTGACCACCAAGGTCATCGGAATCTGCGGCTTGACGTCGATGCCCGCCTCCAGCGCGTCCCTGAAGAGGTAGGAGCCGCGGAGCATGAGCAGGTCCCCGGGTCTGGTGTAGCCACCGTCCTGAGCGCCGATCGGGGACGTGATGAATCCAGAAGTGTCCTCGAGAGAGAATGAGGCCAGGTCGAACTTCATCCCGCTCGAGTATATCCAGCGCTGCTTGTAGCGGCTGGCCGACAACTTGCTCTCCTGGTTGTCCGGGTCGAGGTCCTTCATGTAGACATCCGGATCAACCACGCCTGCGACCGTCGGCACGCTCCAGTGGAGGCGGATCGGCATGTCGAGTAGGAACTCGGTCTCGAACGGGTCGATGAGCACGGTCCCGTCGGCCTTGGTCAACCGCGTGCCCACACCGTCGGCGGTGACGTTGAGGATGTCCACCCACAGGCTGTCGGTCCACGCGGTGCCGTTGCGCGGTGAGAACCAGAGTACCATGTCGTTGGTGACGTACGGGTTCAGGTCGATCTTGATGTAGTCAAGATCACGCCAGCCGTTGTCGTCCTTGCCATCGACGAGCAGGTGGTAGACGTTGCCTGCGTACATCGACTTGTTGAACTCGGTGAGCGGGTTGCCGTATGCATCCGAGACGTGGAGCGAGTAAACACCCGGAGCGCGCGAATCGAGGCCGATGTAGGTGATCAGGTCGTTCATGAACCCGGCTGCGCCACCGTTGATGGCGTTCCCACCGGTATCTGTGCCGACCACGAACAGGCTTGTGCGCGGAGCGGTATCCCCCTCTGGGATGTTCAGTCCGCTCTGCTGGTCGTCGAGGCAGTCGTTTTGCGGTGGACATATCGGGTTGTCCAGTTCGTAGGTGGTATTGCCGAAGGCGTCGACGAACACCGGAATGAGACTGACGGTGCGGTACTCGCTGGGCTCGGGAATGCGGTTGCCGTTGTTATCGTGCTGCGCCTCGACCCAGTAGTAGAGCAGCAGTGCGGACGGGGCCTGGGGGAAATCGTGGGCGACTACGCGGAACCTCTGATTCGGGGCCGGGGGAATCCAGGTGTCGTCGGTGAGCTCGCGCCATTCGGATATCATGTCCCAGACGCTGATGTTCACCAGCACGGGTGCGTACATGTCGATGTTCAGCACGATGCGGATGGCACAGTCGGAATCGGGATTGTACTGCGTTGGCGGACAGAGGGTGTCGCCACCGCTGTAGTCGGCGATGCGCACCCGGTAGGTGTCGGTGCCGGCGGCGATTGCAGCGATGGTGGGCTGCCATTCGAAGTCGCCTCCGATGATGCTCGACAGTCTGTCGATCTCGATCCAATGACTGAAGTTCGACTGGTTCTGTAACTCGAACACGAGGTTGTAATCCGCTGGGTCGGGCGACACGGTCAGGTTCTCGAAGCGGACCGAACCGTTGAGCGTGATCACCTGACTGCTGCTGACGTTGGTGAGGTCAGGCTGCAGGACCCCGCCCTGATTGAAGACATCGAGTCGCTGGATGAGCACGTCGTTCTCGACCGCGTTGCCAACTGTCGGGTCGAGCATCAGCGCGGCGGGCAGTCCCTCAGAGCCAGAAGCGGTGATCATCGTGGCGAACACCCTGACCGTGGGTGAATCCTGCCAGTCGCTGTTCACCCGGAAGCGCCAGAGCACCTGCTTCCCGTCCGCCACGTCGGTGGCCAAAGACTGCATCACCATCAGCGACAACATCGTCTCGTCTCCACGCTCCCAGAAGGAATCGTTGGCAGCCGTCCACAGGAACTCAGCGTTACCCGACTCGGACTCGAACTGCAGGCTGGCATGGGCGATCGTCTCGCCGGTGCTCACCGCCAACGAATGGGTCGTGACCACCTCGTAGACGTCCCCGTTCGCGTAGAGCCCGGACCAACTGCCCGTCGTGTTGAGGGTGTTGTCGTATCCGCTCTCGGTGGTCACCAGGAGATTCTTCAGTTTGACTGCACCGCCCGTGTCTCCCTGGATGCTGATGGGCACAGCCACCTCACCTCCGGAAGGAGCACCCAGCGCCACGCCCTGATTCAGTTCACGCGCTAAGTCGTGGGTGGCTCCAAGGACGACCGTCCATTCGTAGAATATCTCCAGGTCGCGGAGGGTGATGCTCGAACCTACTAAGGGAGCACTGTTCTCGAACCTGAAGCGGAACTGCACCCACTCGTTGCCGAATTCATCGATGACCGCCGCCGGCACCTGAGGGTCGTCGAGCAGCGTCTGCAGTTCGTCAGAGAACTGGCCGAGCGCCTTCCAGTCGTCCGGAGTCATCTCCAATTCGTCATCTGTCCAACCGAGATGCTGCTCCTGATTGGCGGCGAGCAACGTGATCGAGGCGTTGCCGACGTCACTGTCGGAGAAGGACATCTCGGCGTGGGTCACGTTGGCGTCCTTCGGTAGCAGGAACGGCGCACCCTCGGCCTTGCCGTTGACAGCCATGCTCAGCGACATGGTCTCGGCGCGCATGTTCACGCCGTCGACGACCTGGCTACGGAAGTAGCGCTGCCGTCCGTAGGCACCGAACGCCGGATGGGTGATCCCCCATTGCAAGTCGTTGTCGCCTGCGACATCTATGGTGAGGCCCTCGGAACTGTGCGCGAACTTCAGTTCCAACCATATGCCGGTCACAGTACACTGTGCTGCATATATCACCGCCAGCCCCACACCCGTCGAGGGGATGGGCACGCCGTCCGCAGTGGTGTTGAATTCATACCACTGACCGCTGGTGGCATGCAGGAATTCGCCTGAATTCTCATTGAAGGGATGGAGCATGATATCGCCGTTGCCACAGTCATCCTCCACTATCGGTTTGGCCGCTACCACCGGCATCGAGAACCGATTCTTGATCTTCGCAGGAGTCCACGCAGAGTCCTTGATCTCTGTCATGTAGAATATCATCCCCCCCGCCTGATCCGCAGTCCACGCTCCTGGTATGAACGAGCCCCCCATGGCTTGGATTCCCGCCATGTCTCGCAGTCCGGTTCCAATCTTGGTTCCGAGACTGAATCCGTAGAGAACCGGGGTTGCGATGCGGCTGGAGCCGCTGTTGTAGTTGAAACGGAGGTTGAGCAGCGAATAGACGGAGGCGTCGATGTCCCACAGCTCGATCGTGCTTCCCGTCAACCCCGTGAGCACGTTTCCGTGGCCGTCAACGACCAACTGGTTGTTCGACGCGTCGAAGACATCGATGGTGAAGCTGGCGCCAGGGGGGGTCGCCGACTCTATGCTGAGCACTCCGAATCCATCGGGGAAGCCGTTGTTCTGGGAGGCCATGTTCGAGAACGGACCCATTGTGACGTAGCCGGATTGGGGCAGCGGATCTCCGGCGCGCATCGTGTCGATGTACCAACCCTGCATCGAACCGTTGCCAGGGGGGAGGGTGTGTGGGTTGCGCTCGAGCACGAACATCAGCTGGACGTACATGTTCACGTAAGCCGAGAGATCGAGCGCCAGCGTCGCCCACTGCAGGCTGCCGGCTGTGCCACCGTCGCTCTGTCCAGCGAGCACCCACGCATTGGCGGGGACGGTGATGGTACCCTTGCCGCTGCACCCTGCCGTCACCTGATTTGCGAGCGTGCCACGCTGGAACATGCCGTGCTGGCCGGGGCTGATTCCAGTCGAGTTGCTACGGTCGATGTCGTGGAAGCGCCAAGAATTCCAACTCGCCCCATCCGTCGAATCTCGGAGGGCGACGTAGGCGCAGTCATCGTAGTACTTGATCGTACCAGTGCCCGTGCGATAGTAGAGAGAGTGCAGCGACTTGAACGTCGCCTGACTCTTGCCGGGATGGACCTGGATCGTGCCGGACATCAACTCGTACTGGAACTCGCTGGCTGTCGAGTCATCGGTGTAGTCGGGATCGAGGAAGTTGGTTCCCCAGCAGGTGTCTCCCGTAGCGCACCCGGTGGGCAGGATGGGGGTGGGCTGGGTGATTACTCGCTCCCAGTTGAAGGTGTCAACCGGATCCCCGGGTGTGAAACCATCTGCGCTGGTCTCGAAGTCGGCGTTGAAACCCTCGCTGGTGAGCGCCAGTTCGTCTTCAGTGGTCGTGAAGTCACAGTTGAATATCTGGGTCTGGTGACATCCGGAGCTGCTGTAGGACAGCATGTTGTTGAAGCGGGCGTCCCAGATGTTGCTCTGCACCGTGTAATCGTAGGCACGGTGGAACGCAAGGGTGGCGAAGTCGTTCTGCACCTCGACAGTCGCAGAGGTCACGGTCTCTCCTTCCGGCAGGATGATCCGACCCGTGTATGAGTCAAGATAACTTCCGGGACCTCGTAGTTCGACCTTCACATCAGTCGCGGCGTTGGCGAAGGTGTTGACCGTGGCGGCGTGGACAACCGTGGTTGAGAATATCATCACGGCGACCACCAGCAGGCTGCGTAGCGTCTTTCGGCGTTCATTCATTGTCATCATCTCAGGAACCGCTACGCGGTTCGGCGTACGCAGCCTCGTTTCGCATTTAACCCCGTTGGACTTGCGCCCAACACCGGTCAGCCATCCAGCGACGCTGTTTCCCTGTTCTCATGGCAGGAGAGCGCGAGTTGAGCGAGTCCACCCCGAGCATCCTCATTCCGAAGCAACCGCCCGATGTTGGCGACCGTCGTCGGGTGTGCTGGACCGAGGGCATCACACATCTCCGGTCCCTCGCTGATGGTGAATGTTCCGAGCGAGCGCGCCTCATCGACGATCTCCTGTTTGTCCATGCCCAGCAACGGACGCAGCACGGGCCGGTCAGACGCCCGCTCGACCGCACCCATGTTCCCGAGTGTCTGGCTCGAAACCTGTCCGAGATTCTCGCCGGTCAGCAGATGGCTCGCTCCCACCTCGTCGGCGAGCAGACAAGCGATGGCGTTGAACAGCCGCTTCATGTGCACGAAGTAATCCCGATGGCACTCACCGTCCGTGAACAGGGCGAGAGTCTGCGCGACCGGCGCCACGCGCAGCGTCCCATCGATGCGTGCTCCCATTCCCCCCAATGGTCCATCCTGGCCACGCAGTCGCCGAAGAGCTTCGACGGTCTTCTCCTGAGCCTCCGGCCCGGTCACAGGTTCCTGACTGCAATGCAACGGAATCACCTCCCAGCCTGCCGAAACCATGCGCGCCACCGCCACCGGGGAGTCGATGCCTCCGGACACCAGAGCCACAGCTCGGCCGACCACCTCCCCAGCACCATTCTCGGCACTCATCGACATCGCGACGGGTGACGACGGCATGAGCATTCTGCCGGGTCGATGAATGGGTGGCAGCAGCACAGGTTGATTCCGAGGGTTGATGAGGGAGCGTCAAGGCCCATCGACTGATGGGTGAGCCGTACTCAACTGAGCCGGTGGTCCTGCTGAACGAGGTGTTCCCACAGGACACCAACTCGCGCGGCACCCTGTTCGGCGGCCGACTGTTGTCGATAATGGACACCGCCGCCGGCATCGTCTCGAGCAAGTTCGCCCACAAGCAGTTCGTGACCATCTCGATCGACTCGCTCAAGTTCATGCGCCCCGCTTGGAAGGGAGACCTGGTCGAGGTGACCTCGAGAGTCGTGTTCACGTCGCGCACGACCACGGGCGTCTACGTCGTCGCAAGGCGCCTGACCCGTTCCGACTGGGAGCCGGAGGACATCTGCGCCGGCTTCTTCTTCATGGTCGCCGTCGATTCCGACATGCGCCCGACCCCGGTTCCGCAGCACGTGCCCTCCACTCCTGAAGAGGAGGAGTTGTGGGCGGCGGCAGAGACAGCCCGTGACACGATGATCCGGAACGACTGATCAGGACAGACGCAGCGTGAGCGCATGGCGATGAGTCGCCTGAGCCGTCCCCGCCCGTAGGTGCGCATACGTGCGTCTCGGGCCATGTCGTCAGGGGAATCAACATAAGCGGACCGCAAACCTGTGCGTCTTGGGATGCACGCTGGGCGAGGCCTTGGTTGAGGTATAGCATAGAAGGGGGAGACTTTCTGGAGCACGAATTATTCCATTCACTGAGAGTGGCCGGAATCGACGGTCGCATCAAGTGTGTTCTCAGTGAGCGGACGCTGCTGTTGGAACGGCGCGACGGCAAGGGGATGCGCATCGATCTGGACGCGATTCACCGCCTGCGCCACCATCACGTCGCCATCACCCCGCCACTGGTGACCCTCCTCGGCATCATCTCCCTGCTCGCCGGTGCTCGAGTGCTGGATGGAAGGGTGCAGCTCTACGCCTTCGGTCTCGGCGCATTCGCCCTGCTCATCTGGGTGCTGGGAAGGCGCCCGGCATTGAGTATCGACACCCGTCAGGGCGACCGCCACATCCTGTATGGCCGTGACCACAAACTCCAGCGGTTGTACATCATGCTCGATCGCATGGCTGATGGTGCCACGCTCGACCAAGCGCGTCTCGGACTGGACGAACTGATAGAACCGAACTACCCGACCATCGGGCGCATAGAGGATTTCCAGAAGCGCATCGAGGCGGTCGCTGCCAGCGAGGCGGCGCTCGCCGAATTCGAGGAGCCGGCCGAGGAGGACACACTCGAGAGCGCGCTCGCCAGGCTCTCCGACAAGCGCAGGCGGGCGCTCGGCGACGAGCCCGTGCATGAGGCAGAGTTGCTCAGCGACGACGAGGTGCACCTCGAGGCGAACGCACCCCCACCGGTGATGAACGACGCACATCCGGTGTTCGAGCGGGCGACGGTCGCGCTCAGGGACCAGCGTGCCACTCAGACAAGCGAGCCCACCCCGCACAGCAGCACGCAGCGCGCTGACGGCTACAACGCCGTGACTGGCTCTGGGGATTACCAGGTTCCATGGCAGGTCGGACAGGGTGGCTCGTCATCATCTCCGAGCAGCACGGATTCACCTTCGCATGGAAGCACCCTGCTGGACCAATCGCTCTCAGAAGCCAGAAACGCCGGACAGGAGGCGGGCTTCTCGTTCGAGCAGAGCGAGTTCGGCGGAGGCGGTATGTTCGCTGAGGGTGGGCTGTTCGACACGCTCGACCAGGCCGAAGGGAACTCGGGACCCGAATCGTTCTCCAGCAACCCTGCGCCCACTGCATCGCCCACTTCCTCGTACCCGAGCCAGTCATTCCAACCGGCGGGTGGAGCACACGCGCCCTCATCCCCCCACCCCAGCGCGTGGCGGAATGAGCCGGTCGGAGCCACCTCGTACGCGATGATCACCTCCGCCTCTCCGCATCTTGACGGACTTCCTGAGCCGAACCGCGACGCGCTGCGACCTGAATGCACACCCGGTGTGGTGGCGGTAGCGAAGTTGGCAGAGGGAGAATACAGGCCTCCCAAGGTACCTGGCGATGGTACGCAAGGACGGCATGCGCCGCTCGGCGACCCGCTCGAGGAGTACCCGACCCTGCAGAGGATGCGCGCCACGCGCCCAGAATTCGAACGGTTGCGACTGAAGCCAGCCACCCGACGACCCAGTGAGCGCAGCGCGTTCGCTTCGATACGCGCCTGGGTCAGCCCACGGCTCAAGCAGATCGGGAACAGTGGGAGGAAGATGGGTCGGATCCTCAGACGAGATCCAGCAGATGGATATCGCGAGACCTATGGTGACGACGACGGCTTCGACGACGACGAGCCACGGGATGCAGAACTCGTCTCCACGCAACTGTTGCGCCTGCGTGCCGACCAGGATGCGCAGGCGGACATCTCCGAGCGACTCGACCTGCTCACTCGAAGCGGAGGCGGCAGGATCGCTGACGACCTCGCCGCCGAGATCCTGCGCAGCCTGTCCACAGGAGAAGAGGTGGACATCAAGAAACTGCTCGATGAGCAGAAGCAGCCGCGACCGGAAGCACCCTCCAGCTTCGTCTCCCTTCGGTCCACCACCGGGGTGTCAGAGGCGGACAAATTGAGCTTCGCCGGGCTACAGCGTCTAGGCTAGAGCAAGTTGGGATGCTCGTCCAGATAGGCGATCGTCACCCGCCGGGCTTGGAAGTCGGGCTCGTCCATGATCGCCTGATGCAGCGGTATCACCGTCTCCACACCGATGAGGGTCGTCTCGGCGAGCGCACTGCGCATGCCGGCGATCGCCCGCTCGCGGTCTGGCCCCCAGACGATCAACTTGGCCAACAGCGAATCGAAGCATCCGGGCATCTCGTAGCCCACGTGCGCGTGCGTGTCCACGCGCACGCCGAAGCCACCGGGGAAGTGGCAATCCCACAATCTTCCTGGTGAGGGGGTGAACCGACGCGGGTCCTCGGCGTTGATGCGGCATTGGATCGCGTGGCCGGACAATTGGATGTCCTCCTGCGACAGCGGCAGCGACTCTCCCGAAGCCACGCGAATGCCCAGACTCACCAGATCATGACCGGTCAACATCTCGGTCACCGTGTGCTCCACCTGCACCCGTGGATTGACCTCCAAGAAGTTGAACTGGCCCGATGAATCACGGAGGAACTCGAAGGTCGCCAGCCCGCGATAGCCCACCGACCGCGCTCCCTCACACACTCGTGCCCCGATGTCCGCGCGCACCTCCTCCGAGAGCCATGGTCCCTCCTCCAGCAGTTTCTGGTGGCGGCGCTGGATGGAGCAGAACCGCTCGCCGAAATGCACGGCGTCGGTTCCGTCAGCGAGCACCTGGAACTCGATGTGCTGGGCACCCTCGATGAACTTCTCCAGGAACACACGGTCGTCGCCGAAAGCAGAGGCGGCGCGCGACTGGCACGACTTGAGGGCTGAATCGAACTCACTGGCATCGTTCACGATCTGCATTCCGATGCCGCCGCCGCCCGCCGCCGCCTTGAGGATGACCGGGTAACCGATCTCGGTCGCGAGTGCTGCCGCCTCGTCGGCGTTCGAGATCGGCTTGTCGCTGCCGGCGGCCACCGGCAGGCCGGCCTCCTGCATCAGCCGACGCGCCTCTATCTTGTCACCCAGATTGCGAATGACCTCTGAGGACGGACCGATGAACGTGATGCCTTCCTCCTCACAGCGGCGCACGAATTCGGCGTTCTCTGCCAGAAACCCATAGCCGGGGTGAATCGCCTGCGCTCCGACCTCCTTGGCAGCTCCGAGGACCGCATCGATGTCGAGATAGGAATCGATCGGGTTGTCGAGATAGAGCGGCACGGCATGGTCGGAGAGGCGAACAGGGAGGGAGAGCCTGTCCTCGCGCCCGTGCACGATGGCGACTTCGCAGCCCAGCCCGCGCAGCGAGCGGAGGATCCTGAGCGCGATCTCGCCTCGGTTGGCGATGAGCACTCGCTCGAACATGCAACCCGACGAGAGAACCCGGTTCAAGAGCCTGACCCATCACACGGATGAGGTTCAGTAGACATCTCGGAGGTAGCGCTTCTCCTCCTTCATCATGCCCACCTCTACGAACTGCTTCGCATCATCGCCTGCCATCTCGCCCTGCTCCTCGACGATCTCGTTGACTGTCCGGGGGACATCCTTGGCCATGTAATTCTTGTCGCCGCAGACATAGAAGTAGGCCCCGCCGTCGAGCCACACCCAGATCTCGGCGGCGTGCTTCTTCATCAGGTGCTGGACGTAGACCTTCGGCTTGTCGGGTTCGCGCGACCACGCCAGATCGAGCTGCGTCAGGTGACCGGTCTTCAGCCAGTGCTGCAACTGTTCCCGATAGAGGAACTCCCCCTTCTCGGTACGGTCGCCGAAGAACAACCAGTTGTGCCCTTTCGCCCCGTCTATCTCCCTCTGCTCGAGGTAGGCTCGGAAGGGAGCGATACCGGTTCCCGGTCCGACCATGATGATGTCCACATCGCCGTCCTCAGGCAGCACGAAGGAACGGGTGGGCGACATGAACACCGGGATGTCGCGGGTGTTGAGTTCGGTGTGGTCGGCGAGGTAGACGGTGCACAGGCCACCGCGAGCGCGGTCATGATGCTCGTAGCGGACGATGGCGACGGTCAACTCGACTTCGCCTGGGTGGGCGTCAGGTGACGAGGCGATCGAATAGAGACGGGGTTTGAGCCGGTCGAGACCGGAAACGAACTCCCGGGGCGTGAACAGGAGGTGAGGGAAGTCTCCCAGCAGGTCGATGTAGTCGCGCGACCAGATGTAGTTCTCCATCGCCTCGGCATCCTCCACAAGCGACGACCAGAGCGTGTAGGCCGGATCGAGCGCGCTACCCACGGGATGGAAGTCAGCGGGGAAGTCCTCATCCTCACCGGACCAGAGCCACTGCTGGGTGGCCTCGCCCGATGACACCGCGGCGCGGCTGCGGCCGACCAGACGGACCTCGACTGGTCTGGCAGAACTGTCTAACTTCGGATTGAGTCCCTTGATGAATTTCTTGTTCAGGCGGTGGATCTCATAGGTGTGCAGCAGGGCGTGGCCGACCTCCTGCTCACCGAGGTGAGTCTCGACCGTCTCCTCTCCGCTGAAACCGAGCAGCGCGAGCAGGTCAGCCACCAGTTCCGGGGGATTGTGCGGGATGATCGCGAGCGCGTCGCCAGCCTTGTACTCGAGGCCCGAGTCACCCAGCGCGACCGAAAAATGACGTGTCTCCTTGTTGGAATACTCGCTCGTGAGGGCGTAGTTATCCGTCAACTCCGCCATGTACGGGTTCTTGCTGCTCCAGTCGCTCATGCCGAACCTGCCCGCACACCCCTGTCACTCAAGGTCGAACGGGCGTTCCAACCCCGGTTTATCAAACGCTGCATCAAGCGACCAGCGCGCGGTTGACACAGAGCAGGTCGGCACGGATGCGACGGGGGATGGTGCGCATCCGCGGTCGGTGAATGCTTTATCATTCGGCGGACCAAGACCGCGAGCGCGAGCGGGGGAATGTGGGATGGTCGAAGTTCACTTCCTCGGTTCAGGGAACGCGTTCTGTCCCACTGGCAGGATGCATTCCCTGGTGCTCATCGACGGCGGATTGCTCATCGACGCTCCGCCGACGTTGCTGGCGCAGTTGCGCATCGCCGGCATCTCTCCGGCTGGGATCGACACCCTGCTGGTGACGCACTGGCACGGCGACCACTACGGAGCGATGCAGGAGCTGGCGAGCCAGGTTCCGGTGCGGCACTTCATCGACCACGGGCCCAGCGTCGAATCGAACGCCGCTGTTACCGAGTTTCTCAACACGACTTATGCGGCGCTGCACCGGGGAGCTCGACACACTGTCGTCGCACCGGGGGATCGCATTGCCCTCGCCGGTATCGACGTCACAGTCCTTCCGGCCTCCAAGCCGGTCCTCACCAGGCCGCTGAGGGGCCTCGGTGGCCGTGATCC
>ERZ813253.256-NODE-256-length-20658-cov-4.418099_pt1 | contig 20658 bp, 17 predicted proteins | sample MGYA00520893_ERZ813253 | MGnify/ENA primary metagenome ERZ813253 (study PRJEB31669, sample SAMD00080414) | marine metagenome | biome: oceanic hadal pelagic zone biome; feature: marine hadalpelagic zone; material: sea water | place: Pacific Ocean:Izu-Bonin Trench...
ATAATTTAAATCTTATGTGTTTTATAATGCCCGCTATAAACGCGGGCATTTTTTTTATTGTTACAGGCTAATGTAATGCAATGGATTGAATCATTTTGCGATAAATGTGCTAAATACTTAGGGGTGATTATTTCATTTCTACTTATTTTAATGATGGTTAATGTTGCTTTTGATACAATGAATCGCTACCTCATGAATACCAATTCAGTTGCTTTACAAGAAATGGAGTGGCATTTGTTTTCTGTGATTATTTTATTAGGCACTTCTTATGCTCTGAACGAAGAAGGACATGTACGTGTCGATATTTTTTATACAAATTTTAGTGCAAAAAAGAAAGCCATCATCAACATGATTGGTGTCGTTACATTTTTGCTACCACTGAGTCTATTAGTAGCATTCGGTTCACTTGGCTTTGTTAAAGAGGCCTATGTTTTTATGGAGCAGAGTGGAGATCCAGGCGGACTGCACTATCGTTTTATTATCAAGGGTTTAATTCCAACATCATTTTTTATTTTAATATTCATGTCTTTTGGCTATTTTGCACGTAACTATAACCTCTTAAAAAGACTTAATTCAGGATCCAAATCATGATTGGAGTATTGATGTTTTTTACTGGTCTAGGAATGCTATTTATTGGCTTTCCAGTAGCGTTTACTTTCGGTGCCGTGGCGGTATTCTTTGGAATGGCTGCTGGTATTATCGAAGCTTTTAATGATGGTGAGTTATTAATCGACGGTATCGATAATGGTTTGATGATGTTTGCGATGATGCCTCATCGTATTTGGAGCATTATGAACAACACCATTTTGATGGCTATTCCTTTATTTATATTAATGGGCTTGATTCTCCAAAAAACCAAACTAGCTGAACGCTTACTTGAATCAATGGGTTATTTATTTGGCGAAATCAGAGGTGGTTTAGCAATAAGTACTGTAGTAGTTGGATCTTTATTAGCTGCATCTACTGGAGTTGTGGGAGCCAGTGTTGTAGCTATGGGCGTTATTTCCTTGCCCGTAATGTTAAAGTACAATTATTCAAAACACATAGCAACTGGCACTATCTGTGCCGCAGGTACTTTGGGCCAAATTATTCCACCCTCTATTGTCCTTATTATATTGGGAGACGTCTTTAACGTCCCTGTTGGAGATTTGTTTAAAGCTGCACTGTTACCTGGTTTAGTTCTGGTTGCGGCTTATGTTGTCTATATTTTAGTAGCAGCGTATTTAAACCCTCAAATCGCTCCAGCTGTAAAGCTTGAAAGGCAAGAAGGTGAGAGTAAAAAACAGCAAGTCATTTCAGCGTTATTTGCAATTATTCCGCCTTTGTCATTAATTGTTATCGTTCTAGGTTCTATTTTTGCAGGTATTGCAACCCCTACAGAGTCGTCCGCGATTGGTTGTTCTGGTGCCGTTATACTAGCAGTCTTATATAGAAAGTTTTCATTTGCAATGTTGATGGAATCTTCCAAGGCAACGGTAAAAATAACCGCAATGGTTTTTGCTATTTTGATTGGAGCAACTGCATTTTCTATGGTATTTACCTATACTGGAGCTGATGCATTGATAGAGGATTTTATGCTCAGCTTACCGGGCGATAAATGGGGTTTTATAATTATGGCAATGCTAGCCATATTGGTTCTAGGATTCTTTATAGATTTTGTAGAAATTTCCTATATTATTGTGCCAATACTAGTTCCTATTTCAGAAGTTATTGGCATCAATCCTATTTGGTTTGCTATCTTAATTGCAATGAATCTGCAGACTTCCTTTTTAACTCCACCCTTTGGCTTCAGCTTATTTTATTTAAAAGGAGTTGCCCCGGAGAGTATAAAAACAACGGATATTTATAAAGGAGTAATTCCTTTTATCATCATACAAGTTATTGTACTAGCCTCCATTGTTGTGTACCCAAATTGGTATGGCAGTTTCATATATTGATCCTAGGGAGTATTAAATATGCCTCAACATATGGGGAATCTGGCTTATTAAATTTATGTTTTCAAGAAAATTAAAAACCACTTTGATGATTCGTAAATTTGGCTTATTAAAAGTGCCACTGATTTGGCTTTGTAGGCCCAAAGTGATTGAACATACAGATGAGAGAATAGAAGTGGTAATCCGGTTAAGGCGCCGTACGAAGAACCACTTAGGGAGTATGTATTTTGGTGCGCTGGCAGTCGGTGCAGACGTTACGGGAGGATTCCTTGCAATGGATCCCATCAAGGAAAGTGGAAGACAAATTCAACTTATTTTTAAAGACTTCAAGGCGGATTTTCTAAAACGGCCAGAAGGAGACGTTCACTTCTACTGTAACGATGGTCTAGCCGTAAGAGAGTTAGTAAAAAAAACTGTTGAGACTGGTGAAAGGCATAACTATAAAATGAATATAGAAGCTATCGTGCCTTCATTATCAATGGATGTTGTTGCGAAGTTTGAACTTACATTATCGTTGAAAGATAAAACTATTTAGATATCTTCACTCACACATGAGATGAAATTTCGACTGATTACATATTTTCTTTCTGTTCTTTAAGCCATTTTTCAATATCGCTCTTGTTCCATCTACTAGTTCTTCCAAGCTTCATTGGCTTTGGAAAACTACCTTCATTAAGCATTTTGTATAAATAAGAACGAGTAATATTCTGTTTGTAGAGAGTGTCCTGCTTTAGTTTATTAGAGAAAGAAATAATCTCACATACTTTTTTTTGAGTTAATAGTGATTCGCCCATAACAACAGTTTAACCTTAAATAGATTACTAAACAATCATGCGCAGTTTCTTGTCGAGTATTTGCACTTCAAGATGTCGAGTTTGAGGATAAGGTATCTCACCATCAGCCTCAACCACTAACGGCTGCTGTGACTTTATCACTACTCTACGAGCTCTGTAGTTGCGCAGAATAGGCTCATTGACATGTGTCCCTTTCATGATTTTCGGGATCAAACGCAAGATTTTTAGTCGACCAATACTCTGTGTCACCATTACATCTAGCAAGCCGTCATCCACCTGGGCGTCAGGACAAACCCAAAAACCACTGCCGAAACAGCGACCATTGGTAATCGCCGTCATCGTTGTCGATTGCTCGAAAGCCTTTTGATCGTCAATCTGAATACTGACCTTTGGGATACGATAATCAATCAGCGTCTTCATAATCGCCGCAAGATAAGCCGCCGTACCAGTAAGAAAACTCGGCACTTTGGTAAAGTTAAGCGCGGCTTGTGCGCCAAAACCAATATCCATGCCATTCATAAAATTCTGTGGATTATTATTTTGTTCTGAGCGCAATTGATCGCCTGACATGCGTCCAACATCAAACAGTTTTGTCTGCCCCTGAGTAATTTTCTCAATCGCTACATGCCAGTCAAACACCTTGCCGCCAATAGTGGTTTGCGGTGGGATCATTTTGGCAAAATCGTCACCATTTCCGAGTGGCACAACACCTAGAGCAATCGTTTCGCCTTCGTTTGAAGCGCGCAGCAGCCCGTTAACAACTTCATGAACCGTTCCATCGCCTCCAACAGCGATTACGGTCGAGTATTTCGTTGCTGCTTTTTCAGCCAACGTCACTGCTTCAAGTGGTGCAGAAGTAGCAGCTACATCAAACTCAATACCGGCGTCAATCAGCCCTTGCTGGACCTCTGGCCAGTGCTTTTTAACACGACCCCGTCCAGCTATCGGGTTATAAATAACGAGAATTGAGGGCATTTTATGAGTTTATACTATCACTAAAAATATTGATATCAATTTACCCTTTTTGGGAAGTAGTAGTAATAGTAGATCACATGATTAGAAAAATTTTCTCCAGGCCATTTACTCAACAAGAGGCCATCAGTCAAGAGGCGATCGATGCAGCCACTGAAGTGCTGAAGACGGGCAGGTTACACCGATACAATACAATTGAAAACGAACTTTCACAAGTCTCACTGTTAGAACAGGAGTACGCCAATTATCAGGGTAGTCGCTACTGCTTAGCTTGTGCATCTTGTGGTTATGCGCTCAGTATTACACTGAAAGCGGCAGGCTTGGAGTACGGTGAATATGTTTTAACCAATATGTATACTCTTGCTCCAGTGCCGGGAGCCATCTCTAATGCTGGCGGCAGGGCTATATTTGTAGAGATTAATGAAAATCTTGTACTTGACCTGGACGACCTTGCACAAAAGGCAACCTCAAGCGGCGCTCGTTTTTTGCTGCTATCGCACATGCGAGGCCATATTGTGGATATGAATGAGTTGATGCGTATTGTACAGGAGAAGAATTTGATTTTGATTGAGGATTGTGCCCACACTATGGGTGCGAAGTGGGGAAAAAAGAAAAGCGGTAATTTTGGCCTAGCCGCCTGTTTTAGTACCCAGACCTATAAACACCTAAACTCAGGAGAGGGTGGTCTTATAACCTCCGATAATGCTGTATTTATAGCGCGTGCGATTGTGCTATCGGGCTCTTATATGTTCTATGAAAGACATGGGGCCGCCCCGGAGGCGGAAGTTTTTTCAGATATTCGATTACAAACCCCAAATTATTCAGGTCGTATGGATAACCTTAGGGCTGCGATTCTCCGTCCACAGTTAATTTCTCTGGAAGAAAATATTAAACGCTGGAACAAACGCTATCAAATTGTTGAGCAAAAACTTCAAAAAGTTACCGGTGTTGTGCTCCCTGAGCGACCTGACGAAGAGCGCTATGTTGGGAGTTCTTTTCAGTTTAGAATTCCGGGAATTTCCCACACTAAAGCTGGTAAATTTATTGAAGCTAATAAACAACTTGGCGTGGAAATAAAATGGTTTGGCAGTGATGAGCCTACTGGGTTTACCAGTAACCACAAAAGTTGGAAATATTTGGAGTACCAAGATTTAGAAAATTCTGACAAAATCCTTTCGGGATTGTTTGATTTGCGATTGCCGTTAACATTTTCGCTTGATGATTGCTCGCTGCTTTCTGATATTATCAGTGAATGTGTCCAAGAGTATCAATCTACTAAATAGTTTTCCTTTTTGATTTGCGGTACTGTTCCATAGTTTCATCGATAGTAGTTGCTTTACTTAAACTTAAACTTGGAGTTGTATCTTTAAGTTTTGCCAGATGATCTGACCATTCTTGCATCATAGTTCTTCGCTCTTCTATATGATCAGAGTGGTTATAAGCCGCTTTTACAGTGTTGGATTTTGTGTGTGCTAATTGAAGCTCAATAATATCTGCTCTATAGCCAAGTTCATTTAATCTGATGCTAGCCATGTGTCTGAAGCCATGGGTTGTGAATGTAAATTTATCAATTCCTAAGCTTCTTATTGCAACCAGTAGAGCATTGGTTGTAATACTAGCGTTTTTGTTTCTTGGAGTTGGAAAAACATAATCACTTCCTGTGTCAATCTGACTCAAGTTCTTTAGCGTTGTCAGTACCTGGTAGCTCATAGGAACCAAATGAACTTTCTTCATCTTCATGCGTTCAGCATTAATACGAATAAGTCTTGCATGAAAATCTACTTCACTCCATAACAAACCTGTTAGTTCACCTGGTCTTAAAAATACATGAGGTGCTATTGTTAAAGCAGCATTAACTTCATCACTTCCTATGTGTTGGTCAAGCATATTAAGTAACAATCCAATCTCCTTAGGGTCTGTGATAGTAGCGTGGTGTTTGATGGGTTTCTTTTTAAAAATATCATTAGGTAAATCTCTAACTGGATTAACCGTAATAATTCCCATGCCAACAGAATGTGAAAATACACCATTGGCAATACCTTTAACCTTTTGTAGAGTATCTAACAAACCTTTGTCTTGGATTTCAAGAAGCAACTTAAGCATAATTGGGGAGTTAATTTGGTCAATAGGCATTTTTCCAATAATAGGAAGCAAGTAGCTATTGGCTCTTTGAACAGTGTCTTCAGCATAACCGGGGGTCCATTCATCTTTCTTATTGTTAAGCCAATTAAGAAACATGCCCTTGAAAGATATTTCATCAGGATTATCTCTGTAGCTATTTATTTTTGGAAATTTAGGATTTATTCCTTGTTTAAGAAGTTGCTTGTTTCTATCTCTAGCTTGCCTGGCATCTAGCAGTGATACTTCGAGGTAGGTACCTAATGCCATCATTGTGGCTTTATTGTTAAACCTGTATCTATGTCGCCAAAGCTTCGAGCCGTTTGGATTAATTTCTATACATAACCCATGAGAATCGGACACACGATAAAGTTTATGTTTGGGTCTGAGGTTTCTAATCTGTGTGTCATTAAGCATAATGTGAGTAGATTTTTATAATTAAATAAAAATACAATATCTACTCATAATTCTACTCTCATTTATTTATGATGTCAAAAGAAGTAATAAGAAAGACTAAGAAGTAAAATGTCTTAAAACCATATAGAATAAAAGCTTTATATGCTATTTGATTCTTTATGAGAAATAGTGAGAAAATTATATGGTGGAGATAGGGGGAGTTGAACTATCGTCTAAACCCCATATTAATAAGGGATTGTTCATTTCCAAGTTAAAATTATATACACAATTCTATACACAAATAAAACTGGTAGATAATTAATTAGATAATAACTAATTACTATTGATTTACTACATAAGTCATTGATTTATAATGATAAATAACCACTATCCTACTCATATTTACACAGACTTTCAAGGGTACGGGTGTAATGGCCTGACTTATTTGGACACCTTTCAAGCCACTTTTTTTCAATTCAGCTACGCCTGAGTTTGCTTATTGACTTGTATTTGCCAAAGTCTCGCATATTGGCCGTTGAGATCAAGCAACTGTTGATGCTTGCCTTGCTCGGCAATAGTGCCATTGCCAAGCACAATAATTTGATCGGCATCGACAATGGTGGAAAGGCGATGAGCAATCACCAACGTTGTGTGCTTATGCGCCAAACTCGCTAACGCCTTTTGTACCATTTTCTCCGAATACGAATCAAGCGCCGAAGTGGCCTCATCAAAAATCAATATCGGTGGATTTTTTAACAGCACTCGTGCAATCGCTAGACGCTGCTTTTCACCGCCTGAGAGTTTTAAGCCTCTCTCGCCAACCAGTGTGTCATAACCTTGCGGCAAGGAGTCAATAAAGCTGTCAATAAAACTGAGCTTCGCTGCCTGTTTAACTTCGGCTTCGGTTGCACCCGCACGACCGTAAGCAATATTGTAATAAATGCTTTCATTAAACATCACCGGATCTTGCGGTACGACACCCATCGCGCCGCGCACTGAGTCTTGGGTGAATTGTTTAATGTCTTGCTGGTCAATGCGTATTTCACCGCTAGAAATATCGTAAAAACGAAAGAGCAGCTTAGCAAGTGTTGATTTGCCCGCACCAGAAGGACCGACAATCGCTACTTTTTGCCCCGGTTTAAGAACAAAGTTAATATTGCTTAGCACCTCCTGCTTGCCAGCGTAAGCAAAAGAGACGTTGTTAAATTTAACCTCGCCTTGAGTGACTTTGAGCTCTGACGCATTGGCAACATCGGTGACTTTAGAGGAGCGATCCAATAGGTTGAACATATTGTTCATATCGATGAAATTATGTTTAATTTGACGATAAATAATACCCAAACCACCGAGCGGAATAAAGAGCTGTAAGAGGAGTGCTTGAATCATAATAAGGTCGCCCAAGCTAAGGCTCTTATCAACTACACCTTGTGCTGCCATAATCAAAACAATGGTCACACCGATAGCAATCACCGCGCCTTGGACAAAATTAAGCGCTGTCATGGAAGTAAAGCTTTTGGTGGCAACATCTTCCCAGCGCTGCATCGTCTCACCGTAACGATCGACTTCAAATTTTTCTTGATTGAAGTATTTGACGGTCTCGTAATTAATCAAACTATCGACCGCATTGGTATTGGCCTCGGATTGCATATCGTTCATTTGGTAGCGATACTTCATCCGCCAAGTGGTAATGGCCAATGTTAACGTAACATAAAAGAACACAGTTAATAAAGAGACGCCAGCAAAAAGAAGGTCGTAATTTAGCCATAAAATGCCGATTACTAAACATATCTCAAATAATGAAGGCAGAATATTAAAGACAAAAATGGAGAGTAAGGTGGAGACACTTTGGGTGCCTCGGTCAATATCACGGGTAATACCGCCAATGCGACGATCCAAATGAAAGGATAAATCCAAAGTGTGTAAATGCCTAAAGACGCCAAGTGCAATCAAATTCATCGCGTGATAACGAACTTTGGCAAAAATGGCATCACGAAGCTCATTAAACAGTGAACTTGCCAGTCGTAAAAGGCCGTAAGCTAGCAACATGCCGAGCGGCAACACCAAGACTAAATTCGTCTGATCAAGGCCATCAACGATCTCTTTTAGCGCAAGGGGAACCGCAACATTAGCCAATTTCGCCAACATTAAAAAACTAACAGCCCAAATAACACGAGCTCGCATTTTGAGTAAATACGGCAAGAGCTTTTTTAAAACCTTAATATCTCTGGTTTTAAAATCGTAAGCCTTAGTTTGGTTATTGCTTGAATGCATCGAGTGTCGCTTTAGTTAGAAAAGGCTTGGTTGATTTGATCAAAGCCAAAACCTCGAGATTGCAGAAAACGTTTTTGCTTGGCAGTTTCTTTATAGTCGGATGGCAGGCCATCACCATATTTTGTGACTCTGATCTTTCGTGCTAACGCAAACCAATCAAAAACGGATAGGTCAAAATACTCAATGCCGCGTTGCTTGAGTTCGCCAGAAATCTTGACGGGGCCTTTGCCCTGATTAAAGCGCATACTAATAAAATCTTCGGCGAAACGCACATCGCTTTGATAATCCTGCTCAACCAGCAAGTCTATTGCCCCAGCGATGAGAGTGTTATTAAAGTCTTGAAGTTGGAGTTTTTGCCTTAATTCTAATTGCGAATGCTCGCGTCTAACTAGCATTCGCATTGCAGCAGCATAACACTCGCTAGAGTTACTCTGCTGAGTCTCCATCATCACTGGGCATGAGTTTTTCGCGGATTTGCGCTTCAAGAGATTGCGCAAGTTCGGGGTTGGCTTTTAGGTAATCTCTTGCATTGTCTTTCCCTTGACCAATACGTTCACCGCCAACGCTATACCAAGCACCTGCTTTTTCAACAAAACCCAGCTGGACACCCAAATCAACGATTTCACTCTCTCTAGAAATGCCGTGATCGTATAGAATCTGAAATTCAGCTTTTTTGAACGGTGGTGCAACCTTATTCTTTAAGACTTTAACGCGAGTTTCGTTACCCAAAATTTCATCGCCTTTCTTAATCGCGCCAATGCGACGAATATCCAAACGAACCGATGCGTAGAATTTAAGCGCGTTACCGCCTGTGGTGGTCTCTGGATTACCAAACATCACGCCAATCTTCATCCGTAGTTGGTTGATAAAGATTACCATGGTGTTGGTTTTCTTGATATTTGCAGTAAGCTTTCTTAGCGCTTGCGACATCAATCTAGCTTGCAAACCCATATGGGATGCGCCCATCTCACCCTCAATCTCAGCTTTTGGCGTCAATGCTGCAACTGAATCGATTACAATAACATCAACACTACCAGAACGAACCAGCATGTCGGTAATCTCCAATGCCTGTTCACCGGTATCGGGCTGCGAAATTAACAACTCATCGGTATTCACACCCAAACGTCTAGCGTACTGAGGATCCAACGCATGCTCAGCATCAATAAAGGCTGCTGTGCCGCCTATTTTTTGCATTTCAGCAATGACGTGCAGAGTTAACGTTGTCTTACCAGAAGACTCAGGACCATAAATCTCAACCACACGACCTCGCGGTAAACCACCAATACCGAGCGCAATATCAAGACTTAAACTGCCTGTTGATACTACCTCAATATCGGATCTAGCCTCATCGTCACCCAAAAACATCACTGAGCCTTTACCAAATTGTTTGTCAATCTGAGCAAGCGCGGCTTTTAGTGCTTGTTTTTTCTGTTCATCCACACGTTTCTCCCGAGTAAAATATTGATTAAAGAATTAAAGAGACCTTTCCATAAATCATTTTAAAAACTAAAGTGATTTATGCAAAGATTACTAGTGGAATTATAATGCCTTTCACAGCAAAAGACACACAATGTATGGCACTTGCACTGCAACTTTCAGCAAAGGCTCGACACACTGTTAATGCCAACCCAATGGTCGGTTGTGTCATTGCACGTGGCGGCGAAATTATCGCTCAAGATTACCACCGAGAATATGGCAAAAATCACGCCGAAGTCAAAGCCTTGGCACATATTGATGGTAAAGCAAAAGGCGCCACACTCTACGTTACACTGGAGCCTTGCTCACATCATGGCAAGACGCCGCCTTGCACTGATGCGGTGATTGCCTCGGGTGCTACAAAAGTGATTATTGCAACATTAGACCCTAATCCACTGGTCTCAGGCAGAGGTGTTCAATTGCTCGAGCTTGCCGGCATCGAAGTTGAAATTGGGTTGCTAGAAAATGAAGCTAAAGCACTGAACCGTGGCTTCATTAAAAGAATGCAAACTGGCCTGCCTTTTGTCACCAGCAAAATTGCTATGAGCCTCGATGGTAAAACTGCAATGGCCAGCGGCGAAAGTAAGTGGATTACCTCTGAGGCTGCTCGAGTGGATGTACATAAACTGCGCCGAGGTAGCCAAGCCATTGTGACAGGCTCAGGCACCGTGTTAAAAGACAACCCTAGTCTGACCGCTAGGCTGCCAGAGGTTTCTGTCACACCGCTCAGAGTTATCATTGATAGCAACAATCAAATCACCGACAAAAACCTTAAAGTATTTTCCGATGACGCACAGACACTGGTGATCAATCGCGATAATTGCGACTCTAGCGTGAATGGCAAGGTTGATCTAAAAGCCGCCCTACTCAAGCTTGGCGAATTGGGTATTAATACCGTACTGATTGAGGCGGGTCCAGGCCTTAACGGCGCCCTGCAACAAGATGGGCTTATTGACGAATTGGTGATTTATACTGCGCCAGTGCTATTTGGTAGTGACGCCACTTCAATGATGCAATTGCCCATTACGACAATGGGCGACAAAGTCACCTTGAAAATACACGATTGTCGACAAATAGGTGTGGATATGAAAATAACCGCAAGCTTCAAATGAAAGCCTTTAATGACTTATGCAAAAACCTCTAAATAATAAAAACGTCTTGCTTGGTATCTGCGGCTCAATCGCCGCTTACAAGTCCCCCGATATTGTTCGTCGCTTACAAGATTTAGGCGCCGAAGTTCGGGTGGTGCTTACAGCGGGTGGTGCCGAATTTGTTAGCGAAAGATCACTACAAACTATCTCGAAAAACAAAGTACATGACAACCTTTGGGACGCAGAGGCGGAGCTGTCGATGGGTCATATCGAGCTTGCCAAGTGGGCAGATGCGATTGTTATTGCACCTGCTTCTGCCAATACCATTGCCAAGCTTTGCCATGGTAGGGCGAACGATTTATTAACAACCCTTATTTTAGCAACAACGGCCAAAATACTCATTGCACCCGCAATGAATCAACAAATGTACGCCTCAATGGCAACACAGGACAACCTAAAGCTATTGGAAAGTCGAAATATGGTAATTGCAAAGCCAGAATTTGGTGAGCAAGCCTGTGGTGACATTGGCGAAGGACGATTAGCCGAACCAACCTCTATTGCATTACAAGCAGCTAATTTGTTTCAAAACACCCAACTCGGCGGAAAAAAAGTAATGATTACCTTAGGTGCCACCATTGAGGCAATTGATCCAGTACGATTTATCTCGAATCACAGCAGTGGCAAGATGGGAATGGCGTTAGCTTCAGCTTGCATTGAAGCGGGCGCTACGGTAACACTCATCATAGGCTCAATTTCAGTAGCAGTGGAGTCACGTGCAATAAACATTTTCGTCACCAGCGCTGATGATATGCTTGAAGCCGTGATGAGCAATATTGGCGAACAAGACATATTTATTTCCTGCGCAGCTGTTGCCGATTATCGACCAGTAAATATTGCACAAAACAAAATCAAAAAAGACTCTGAAACACTGTCAATTGAGCTTGTGCGGAACCCCGATATTTTGGCAAATGTCTGTCAAATGAAAAACAAACCCATTTGTATTGGCTTTGCCGCTGAAACCGAAAATTTAATCAAAAATGCCAAAAATAAGCTTGAAAATAAGGGTTGTGACGCCATTATCCTTAATGATGTTTCAAATTCAAAAATTGGCCTTAAATCCGATCAAAATGAGGTTTTTTTTATTACCAAAGACAACTGTGAAAAAATTAATATAACCAGCAAAATTATTATTGCAAAAAAATTGGTTGAAAAAATTTCTGAAGTGTTGATTTGAACAACACAAAATGCCGTTAAATCAAGGCTTAATGGACTTACTCACAAAACTGTGGATAACTCTGTTTATATCTCTTTTTTTTACTAAGAAAATTGCATCACAATAGGCTTTATTACGGTTTTGGTTAATAATTAATCATAAGTTTTTTTTTGTTATAAATCAAATACTTATGTTTATTTCATGTAATGAATAATGATAAAAATAACCCATTGATTTAATCAGTTTAATAATGGCGGATAACTTTTGATGTTTATCGTGCTAAATCAAGTGTTTCACGGCAATTTATGATAATTATTAGCTGTACATTTTTTCCATCCTATCAATGCAGTAATATCGAAAATTCTGATGCTATTTAATGCCTTATTTTTTTTGATTGGACTTGTTGTTTTTTCAACAAAAAATAGCCTTGAATTAAGTGCTGTTGAGATAGCTGCAATATTAGCTCTTTTCACTGCATTTTTACTGACTTTTAGACGTAATTATAGTATTTCAGTCAAAATTTTATTTACCCTTGCTGGCTTTGCTTGGATGGCTGTTTTTTCGCACATTTTAATGAATCAAAGTCTTGACGAGGAATTTCTCAATCAACCGATGGAGACTCGAGGTTTTATTGTTTCACTGCCTTCTTCAAGCCCTCAAAAATCAATTTTTTTGTATGAGGTTGTCGAACCATTTGACGCCAAAGTTCGACTCTCTTGGTATGGTGATGATAGACCAAAACTCATTGTAGGTGATGAGTGGACACTGACTATTAAATTGAAACATAACAATGGCCTCAGAAATCAAGGTGGCTTTGATTATGAAAAATGGCTTTTTGCTAATAAAATTAGCGCTACCGGTTATGTCAGAAAAAGTGAATCTAATAAAGTCCTATCTTCTTCTAATACTGCATTCATTCACCAAGTTAGACAATCCATTAGAACCACCCTTTCCCCTTATTTCAAAGATTTGCCTTTTGCAGGCGTTATTAATGCTCTTGTACTCGGTGATAGATCGCTTATTAATAAAGACCATTGGTTACTTTTCCAGGCAACCAATACAACTCACCTAAGTGTAATTTCTGGACTTCACATTGGCCTGATTTCTACCTTATTGTTTTTTATTGCCTCTTATCTGTGGCGTCTTTCTAGACGTTTGCTAATCCTTGTCCCTGCACAGGTTGTGGGTGGTTTTTTTGGTATTATTGGGGCGTTTAGTTATGCACTCATCGCTGGGCTTTCTATTCCTACACAGCGTGCTTTTATTATGGCGAGCGTTGCTTTCTTAAGTATTATTTTGCGAGTTCAATATAGTACTTGGACACTTTATGGACTTGCCATGCTGCTTGTATTACTGTTTAATCCTTTTTCCGTATACGATGTCGGTTTTTGGCTTTCTTTTTATGCCGTCGGCGTTATTCTGTATGGTGTGTCGCTATTTAATAATAAGCCGGTTTTTTTAAAACTGATTTATTTGCAATTGGTGATTTGTATTGCGATGCTGCCAATCACCTTATGGTTTTTTCAATCAAGTTCCTCATTATCAGGCTTAGCCAATCTTATTGCCATTCCAACATTTAGCTTTATTGTGACACCGATCTCTTTGTTGGGTGCGCTATTTAGTTTCGCTGAAATCAGTGCTCTTGCACAACTTTGCTTTGATATAGCCGATAAAACACTGTCTTTACTCGCTATTTTTCTACAACAAATTAGCGACTTATCGTTCAATCGACTTCATTTTATGCCAGCAAGTACGCTTGACTTATTCATCTTGATTATTGGTGCTTGCTTATTAGTATTACCAAGAGGCTTAAAATTACGAAGGGCTGCTCTGTTATTAATTGCCCTACCGATATTTGCCTCGAATACTATAATCCCCTCAAAAACGGTACTGGTGGATGTGCTTGATGTTGGTCAAGGTTTGTCGGTTATCGTGCGCACCGAAAAGCATGTATTGGTGTATGACACTGGCTCTCAATCGCCCTCGGGTTTTAATATGGGTGACGCAGCCCTTATCCCCTACCTCATCGCCAATCAAGTTAATAGTATCGATACCATTATTATCAGTCACGGTGACAATGATCATATTGGTGGCCTGCAAGCCATTTTGAATAATTTTACTATTGGCAGAATACTAAGCTCTGTGCCTAATAAAATAGCCAGGCCCTCTGAACTCTGCTATTCAGGTCAATCTTGGAACTGGGATGGTGTGCAGTTCGACATCTTAAGCCCTGAAAATAACACAAGTTTTAAAGGAAATAATGCTTCCTGCGTTTTAAAAATATCAAGTGAAAATGGTAGTTTATTGCTTACTGGTGACATTGAGAAAAAAGCAGAAAAAAACCTACTACAAAATAGTGGTATTGATCTTGATGCAGATGTAATACTTATCCCCCACCACGGCAGCAAAACATCGTCTACTAAAGCCTTTATTCAGTCAGTCTCACCCGATATCGCCATTAGTTCATCAGGCTATAAAAATCCATACAAACACCCGGTAGCAGTTATTGTGGAGCGTTATAGAGACAATGGTGCTATCGTATTTGACACAAACTGCTCAGGACAACTGAGCTTCATTCTCGATGGTGAGATAACGATTAATGAATTTAGAAAAAAACAGCGATATTTTTATCATCGACAATGCGATGAGGATTAATTATACAAAATTCTCTTAATACTGAACTTTACAGCCACCTTGACCAATGAGTTGCTCCAAAGATTCCAGTAGCTGGGCGGTAGGCGCAACGGAATACTCAGGCTTAAGTGGCATTCGACCATAGGCCAACTCAGTTTTATACTCAACAATCACTGGACATTTTCCCTTATGATCTCTTAACAACTGAGAAATCTTATGATATTCGCTTCGCTGATTAACGTTCAAACCAATACGTAAATATTTCGCGTATTTCATTTGCACTTGATCCACGGCTTCGATTTTATCAACCACCACCTGCCACTGGTCTCTAAAGTCTTTATTAACCTTACCGGTAATAACCACCACTTCATCAACGTGTAACTGCTCTGAGTTCTCTCCTAGTGATTTGGTAAACAATACCGCATTCAATTGCTTAACACCATCCTCAACAATGACACTGGCCATCTGACCTTTTTGAGTATTCCGGTAACGAATTTCAGAAATCAACGCCAAGATTCGCACCTCTCGGTTGTTGCGAAAAACAAGATTTTTTGGCAAGGTACAGACGATTGATTGTAAATCGGATTTAAAGGCATCAGTTGGATGTCGATGGAGATAGTAACCCATCACACTTTTTTCTAACATCAACATTTTTCTGAAAGGCAGGCAATCGGCTAATACATATTTTTTTTCATAATCAACGTGACTTTCAACCGCTGCAAAAAGCCCGACCTGTCCATTGGAATGGTCATTTTGTCTTTGTTCAGCTTGTTTGGTAGCGCTTGGATAAGTTGCAATAAGTGTTGCTCGATCAATGCCCAGAGAGTCAAAAGCGCCGCTATAAATTAAAGCCTCAATGGCACGACGATTTAAAAACTTTTTCTCAATTCGTAGACAAAAATCGAAAATATCCTGATAATTGCCATTTTCAACCCGCTCGACAACAATGGCCTGTACTAGCGCTTCACCCAAGCCTTTAATAGCGCCTAGACCATAGGTAATTGTATTATTATCCAAAATACTAAACTGGTAATCAGATTGATTAATATTAGGTGCTTGAATAACAAGATTGGTCTTCTTGGCCTCACTGACAGTGAAAGCAATACGATCGGTATCATCCATCACACCAGAGAGTACAGACGCCATAAAAGGGGCTGGATAGTGTGACTTTAACCAAGCCGTTTGGTACGAAATATAAGCGTAAGCGACGGAATGAGATTTGTTAAAACCGTAGCCTGAAAACTTATCGATCAGGTCAAATATTTCATTAGCTTTTTCTTCTTTAATGTCTTTTTCAGCTGCGCCAGCAACAAACACCTGTCGCTGCTGCGCCATTTCTTCGACTTTTTTCTTACCCATCGCTCGGCGCAATAAGTCAGCGCCACCTAAAGAATAGCCAGCCATCACTTGTGCTGACTTCATTACTTGTTCTTGGTAGAGGAATACACCATTAGTCGGTTTTAATATTTCTTCCAGCATTGGATGGGGATACTTCACTTGAGCACCATGTTTTACATTTATGTAGTCATCAACCATTCCAGCGTCTAATGGGCCGGGACGATAGAGTGCCAGCATAGCAACAATATCTTCAAAATTATCGGCTTGCAATTTTTTTAGATAGCCACGCATGCCATCGGATTCCAACTGAAAAATACCTGTTGTGTCACATCGTTGCAGCAACTCATAAACCGCTGGATCATCTAAAGACAGAGAATCAATATCAATTAACTCGTCCGTCAAGCCTTTATTAAAAATCATTTTAACGGCTTTATCAATAACAGTTAAATTCGACAAGCCAAGAAAGTCAAATTTCACCAAGCCAACCGCTTCCACGTCGTCTTTATCAAATTGAGAAACCACGACATCACTGTCGCCTGGGCCTTTGTAAATTGGGCAAAAATCGCTTATTTTACTCGGCGCAATAACAACACCACCAGCATGGGTTCCAACATTTCTCACCAAGCCTTCAAGCTCCTGAGAAAGATCAATCAGAGTGGTGACACTTTCCTCTGAAATGTAACGGGATTTAAGATCTGGTGAGTCTTGCAATGCCTTATCCAGGGTCATCTTAAGTTCGTTTGGAATAAGCTTTGAAATTGTGTCACTAAAACCATAAGGGTGACCCAACACCCTACCCACATCACGAACCACACCTTTGGCAGCCATCGTTCCGAAAGTGATAATTTGCGATACTTTTTCTTGACCGTATTTACGAGCAACATACTCAATCACCTCGTCTCGACGGTCGGTACAAAAATCAATATCAAAGTCAGGCATTGAGATGCGCTCAGGGTTTAGAAAACGCTCAAAAAGAAGTTCGTGTTCAATCGGATCGACATTGGTAATTGACAGCGCCCAAGCCACCAAAGAGCCTGCACCTGAGCCTCTACCTGGCCCAACAGGAATGCCATTTTCTTTTGCCCAGCGAATAAAGTCAGAAACAATCATGAAATAACCTGGGAAATCCATTTCTAGGATAACCGAGAGCTCGAACTGCAGACGCTCGGTATAAATCTTTTTATCGATTTTTTTGCCCTTGAGTCTCTCGCTAAGACCTTGCTTAGATTCTTGTTCAAAAAACTCAGCAATTGACATACCTTCGGGAGTCGGAAAAATAGGCAAATAGTTCCTCTGAAAGAGTTCAAAATGCAAATTACAACGCTTGGCCACTTCAACCGTGTTTGCCAATAACTGAGGAAAATCTGAAAATAAGGTTGACATTTCATCAGCACTTTTTAAATACTGAGCTTCGTTAAAGTGCTTAGCTCGACGCGCATCATCTAACAGACCACCCTGTGAAATACAGATTCTCGCCTCGTGAGCCTCATAATCACTTTGTAATAAAAATTGAACATCATTAGTGGCAACGACAGGAATACCCAGTTCAATTCCCAGATCAATCGCTAGTTGGAGGTGTTGTTCATCAATCGCTCTAAGTGTTCTTTGTACGGCAAAATAATAACGGTTGCCAAATAGTTTTTGCCATTTGCATGCTTTTTCTCTGGCAAGATCTGCCTGGTTAGTGAGTAGTAATTGAGCAACATCCGAACTCACCGGGGTTGCAATTAATAACAACCCTACGTGGTGAGCATCAAGTTGCGCTTCAGTAATACTCGGACCTTCGATGCCCTGCTTGTTAAGGTAAGCCTGTGAAATGAGCTCAGACAGATTTAAGTAACCCTGACGATTTTGGCAAAGAAGCAAAACATCGTAGCGACCATCTTCACTCCTAAGAGACATTTTTGCGCCAAATAGTGGTTTAACACCTTTAACTCGAGCTTTTTGATAAAACTTAATCGCAGAAAAAAGACTGATATCGTCAGTCAACGCAACTGCATTCATGCCAGCCTTCTTTATGCCTTCAATTAGTTTTGGCACTCGAATCAGGCTATTCTTGACAGAATATTCGCTCTGACATTGCAGATGAACAAAAGCGGAATTTTGCGAGACCTTTGCAGCAATCATTTTAGAATTTGCTGAGTGATAAAAACGAATAAAACATGTGTAAAAATCTGAAATTAATAGCACTAGCTATTGATGAGAATTTTTCTGCATTTTTTAACATTTTTAGCCTCAGCCCTTTGGGATAGGGGATTTTCTCCATTTTCCTACGTTAAATTTTATCGCTTGACAACAAGTATAACTTCAAAAAATATGCCTTGTAAAATGAAGAAAACCCCACTACCAAACACAAAATGATTGCTGCAAAGATTTCACATTTAAGGTGTTATTTTTTGACCAATAAGAGTCCTTATTTTACAAACAAAGAGCTCTCTAACTGAGCGCTTTTTAGCAAAAAATAAATTGTTTTTTTGATGTTGTGAAAGTCTAACAGCTACAAGGCCCTATATGTTTTCAGCAGCCCTAATGAGCGCTTGCGCTTTATCCATCGTTTCTTGCCATTCGGATTCAGGTACTGAATCATAAACAATGCCGGCGCCAGCTTGCACATAAAGTGTTTCGTCTTTGATGACTGCCGTTCGAATTGCAATAGCCAAATCCATGCCGCCGTGCCATGAAAGATTGCCAATAGCGCCCGAATAAATATTGCGCTTTAATGGCTCAACATCGTTAATAATTTCCATCGCTCGCACCTTTGGCGCGCCACTTAAAGTTCCAGCAGGAAAGGTTGCCCTCAGTACATCAATAGGGCTCATGTCGTCTTGCAGCTCACACTCAACATTAGAAACAATATGCATTACATGGGAATAACGCTCAATAAACATTTTATCGGTCAGTGTTACCGTACCTGTTTTAGCAATTCTGCCCAAGTCGTTCCTGCCTAGGTCAATCAACATCAAATGCTCAGCAATTTCCTTATGGTCGGACAGCAATTCAGCCTCAAGTGCCAAATCTTCTTCACTTGTCTCACCTCGGGGGCGAGTACCTGCTATCGGCCTAACTGTGGCAATATTATTATCATCTACACGTGTCAGAATTTCTGGAGATGAACCCACAATGCATACATCGTCCAAATTCAAAAAATACATGTACGGAGATGGATTGAGAACCCTTAGCTGTCGATAAAGATCGATTGGCTTCGCTTTAAACTCGCAACTAAGGCGTTGCGAAGGAACAACTTGCATAACGTCGCCGGCAATAATATATTTTTGAATATCTTTGACGCAGCGCATAAAATTATCCTTGCCAAAACTGGAGACAAAGTCTTCTGCCTTAATATCTACAGGCTCGCTTGGTTGCTCTACAAGTGGCTCTTGAATTCTCCCTTCAATTTCATCTAATTTGTCAATGGCATCCTCAAAACTACTCTCGGACGGGTTGACGTGAGTGATGATATGGGCCTTACTTGACAAGTTATCAACAACCAGTAAGTCATTCGAAAGCATCAATAGAATATCAGCCACACCCAACTCATCAGGCTTATTTATATTTGCCAGTTTTGGCTCAATATAACGAATAATTTCATAACCGAAATACCCAACCAAACCACCGTTGAATACAGGCAAATGCTCTAATTTTGGCACCTTGAATTGCGCTTGGTATTCTTCAATCCAAGCTAGAGGATCTTCCACCTGATGCGTCTGCACAATCTTGCCGTTTTTTTCTACCGTTACTTGATAATCAAACACCTTAATGACAGTTTCTGCCATCAGCCCAATAAAAGAATAGCGACTCCATTTTTCACCGCCTTGTACAGACTCTAAAAAGTAGCTATAAGGTGTGTTTGCAAGCTTTAAATATAGCGCTAAAGCAGTGTCCGTATCAACAAGTAATTCGCGAGAAACGGGTATGTGGTTATAGCCTTGTGCAACAAGTTCGCTAAAGTGTGATTTTTCCATGGAAGCATTTTAACTTACCCAGAAAAACTGTGGTTTGCTTTAGCGACAGGTAGAGCCGTGTTTGCAGGGATGTATTTACGAGCGCGCAATAAAAAACCCCTCTAAGCATAATGCTCAGAGGGGTTTTAAGGTGAATCTTAAGACTCTTCGCTTTGCTCAGCCTCTACTTCACTGAGTTGCGCCGCTAGTGCCTCTTCAGCCTCAGTAACAAGCATCGTCTCTTCTGCCTGACGACGCCTCTTCTCTTGGTGGTAAGTAAAGCCAGTTCCCGCAGGAATCAAACGACCAACAATCACGTTTTCTTTGAGACCTCTTAGTCCATCCACACGGCCTGTAATTGAAGCCTCTGTCAGTAGATCGGAAGAGCGTCGTGTAGGGAAAGAGTGTAGATCTCGGTGGTCGCCGTATCATTAAAAAAAAAACGTGAAAACAACATAGTCAAGCTTGCGATGCTAACGT
>ERZ813253.257-NODE-257-length-20656-cov-7.660724_pt1 | contig 20656 bp, 19 predicted proteins | sample MGYA00520893_ERZ813253 | MGnify/ENA primary metagenome ERZ813253 (study PRJEB31669, sample SAMD00080414) | marine metagenome | biome: oceanic hadal pelagic zone biome; feature: marine hadalpelagic zone; material: sea water | place: Pacific Ocean:Izu-Bonin Trench...
GTATTGCCGTCTCCCGCGCCAAGAATGGGGCGGGTATATGGCGCTAAGGCTCTGAATTTACGCCATAATATCCGGCACTGCGGAATGACCAGAAAATGCCAAAAGTGAGTGGTGGTGGACGCAGTCTTGAGCGAACCCGTCTCTGGAAAAATTCCCTGATAACCGCCGATTTACAGGGAAAATTCTCGATTTAACAGGGAATGCGCGCCGGTACGCATCGAATTACCGCATGTTGTCAGACGGTTGCGGGAAAATTCCCTAAAACTCTGAACAGGGAATTCAAAAGGCGGAACAGGGAATTAATTCGACGTATCAGGGAATTTCCGATGGTTTAAATCCCGAGTCCGCGGCTGCTAAATCATTATCCGCTCTGACCTTATATTTTGGCTGCCTAGCTCAAGTTATTCTGACAAACTCCTACCAGCTGATGAACGTTCAATCGCAAGCCTTCAGCAGAAGATACGAAACGCGAAATCTTTGACGCTCGCGAGCGAATGGAATGTGTAATCTACGGTTTCTTCGGTGGAGGTGATGATGTCAGGACAAAAGAAAGTTATCGGTGAGCCTCTCCTGATCGGGGGACGTCAATTATCCCTGTCTCGCGCGATCCGGGCGGGTGATTTTGTGTTCCTTACAGGTCAAATACCGTTTAAGGACGGAAACCCTATGACGGAGGGAACCATCGAAGAGCAGACCCACGCAGTGCTTGACGCTATCAAAGATACCCTGCAACAAGCCGAATGTGAGATGCAGGATGTGGTGAAAGCCATGGTCTGGTTGGCCGACCGGGCTGATTTTCCGGGCTTCAATACTGTTTACGGCGACTATTTTCCGCATGATCCCCCGGCCCGGTCGGCAGTGGTCAATGCGTTGTTGGTGGACGTGCGCATTGAAATAGAAGTGATCGCCTATAAACCGATTTCCGGCATGGCGTAAGCAGAGTGGCTCAAACCGCGGCGGACGGCACATCTTATGAATGGCATGGCGAGATCGGTCCTGTTGTTGCGCTGATTCATGGCCTCGGCCTCAACCAGGCCATGTGGAAATGGCAACGGGCGGCGCTGATGGAAAAGCACCGTGTGCTGACCTATGACCTCTATGGCCATGGCGATAGTCCGGCGCCCGATAGCGCACCAGATTTATCGCTGTTCTCTAGCCAGTTGCTCAGATTGCTGGATGAAACCGGGATTCGCTCCTGCGCTGTATTTGGGTTTTCCCTGGGCGGCATGATCTGCCGGCGTTTTGCTATGGATTACCCAGAGAGGCTATCGGCTCTGGGTATTCTGCATTCACCGCACAGGCGCGACAGGGCGGCCCAGGAAGCGCTCCTGAAACGGGTTGATCAGGTGAGACGTGACGGCCCGTCGGCAACGGTTGAGGCCGCGCTGGAGCGCTGGTTTACCGATCGCTTCAGAGCAGCCAGCCCGCGGACCATAGAGCTTGTCCGCACGTGGGTTCTGGCGAATGACGAGCAGGTCTATCCGGCAATCTACCAGGTGCTGGCCGATGGCGTTGCGGAGCTCATTGCACCAAACCCGCCCCTATCCTGCCCAACCTTGGTGATGACGGGTGATGAAGATTTCGGCAATTCCCCCGCGATGTCGCACGCTATTGCGGGCGAAATTTCGGGGTCGCGGACGGTCATCCTGCCTGGTCTCAGACATATGGCCCTGGCCGAAGACCCGGAGCGGGTCAATGAGGTACTTTTATCTTTCTTGGATCATGTGAGGAGAACAGCTGATGGCTGACACGATGTTTGAAAAAGGCTTGAAGATCCGCAAGGCCGTTCTTGGCGCGGAGTATGTGGAACAGTCTCTCGAAAATGCCGATGATTTCATGATGGCGTTCCAGGAGCAGGTGACGACCTATTGCTGGGGCGACGGGTGGGGCGGCGAAGCGCTGTCGCGCCGTGATCGCTCACTCTTGAATATCGGTATGCTGGGAGCGCTTGGTAAAACCGATGAGTTGAAGCTGCATATTCGCGGCGCCATCAACAACGGCCTCTCCAATGACGAGATCAAAGAGGCGCTGAAACAGGTGTCGATTTATGCTGGTATCCCGGCTGGTCTGGGGGCGTTCAAGGCGGCCCACGCCGTGCTGAAAGAGGCGGGTCGGCTATAGCCCTGCCTTCAGGCGGTCCGCGTACCACAGAGCGAAATTGGCGACGCTGGGTTCCAGATCGGTGCAGAACCGACCCTGTTTAGCGAACGGCGACGCTAATCCTTGATAGTGTCGGGAGAGGGCGGGAATGTCTTCGGCGAGTGCTGCGTCCATGCGCTCGTAGTAAACCCGCGAGCGGCTGTCGAAGTCTTTATGGGCTATGGTTTCCGGCGGGAAACAGACCGACATGACGACGCGGCAGCGCCCGGTTTCCAGGGGCGTCGCTTCATAGACCCAGATTGCTTCGCTGCTGGCCGCGAATGTCATGTTGGGGAACAGCCATGTATAGCGCGTGCCGTTGTGGTTGCGTCCGTCGAGGGCGGGAATTGACGGTAAAACATGCTGCTGGCTATCGACCAGCAGGCCGCCGGTTCCTTCCGTCTCGCCAAACTGGCTGGCATACTGGCCCGTAACCCGGTCAGCCGCATCCGGCCGGACGTAAATATCGCTGAGGGAATCCGGGTGAACATAGGGCAGGTGATAATATTCGTTGAAGACCTCGAGGAAGCCTTTCCAGTTACAATCAACCTCGAGTTCCAGACGCCGCGTCGTGACCAGTGATTCGAGCGCCCAGGGCGCGTGAAGCTCGGAAAAATCCCCCAGCCAGCTATCAATATCATCCGTGCAATCATCAAAACAGACGAAGGCAAAGCCATCCCGTTCAGCGGCGCCGAATTCGATGAGACCATGCTGGGATTTGTCAAACGCCTTCCCTTTCGGCATGGAGGGCGCACCCCGCAAGTCACCTTCCAGACCGTAGGTCCAGAGATGGAAAGGGCAACGAATGGCGTTTACTCTGCCCGAGCCTTCCAACATCAATGAGCCACGATGGCGGCAACTATTGGAAAAAGCTCGAAGAGTCCGTGACTAGTCCCGAACAATGATGACCGGGATTCCCGCAATTTTCAGGGCGCTGTAATCGCCGGGGGCTTTCCACTGATCCGACCGGCCGACCCCAACCCATGATGTGCGGAACACCGCATCACGTTCAAGCTCGGCTACCGATGCATCCACGTAAACTGCGGGCGGCAGGGTTGCGGCCGTATCGATCGGCGCTGTGACAGCCGACAACGCGTCACGTAAATCATCACGCATGGCACGAGGCTTTCAAAAGCGGATGGCGTGAGGTATCCAGATCAGATGCGCCATCGGCAGTCAATATATGGTTCTGGAGACCGGCGAAGAAGTGTGTGAGGCAAAATCACGGGCCTTTTGAATTCAAGAATTGTCCGGAGGTTACGCGCTGCTTGTCTTCAACAACAACACCGAAGACGGTGACCAGGAGAGGAAAATATCGGCATCGGTTGATCCCAAATTGGCCGCGACGCCGTCGAGATTTTGCCTCGCCACCAGAAGCGGCTCCGGACTTGTTGGAATTGTCACATAAATGTGAGAGCGATCCCCCAGGTACGCCATATTGGTGATAACCCCCTGGACAGTCTGGCTTTCTTCAGGGTCTACGTCTGCCGGGGCGGCAGGGAGGATGCTGATATTTTCGGGACGAATGCCGACGCTGATTTTTTCTCCGGGTGCAAAATCCTGGCCACGGGCGTCCGCTTGGAGGAGGCCCAGGCGGTCCGTCTCAACGACACAAGCCGTCCCACGACGCGACTTGATTTCACCTTCCATCAGATTCATGGCGCCGAGAAAACTGGCGACGAAGCGGTTGGTCGGGCGCTCGTACAGGTCCGTCGGCGAACCGACTTCCAAGACCTTGCCATTCGACATCACGGCGATCCGGTCTGACATGCTCAGAGCCTCTTCCTGATCATGAGTGACGAAAACAAAGGTAATGCCGACGCCTTTTTGCAACTGGCGTAATTCCAGTTGCATTTGTTCGCGAAGTTTTTTGTCCAGAGCCCCCAGGGGTTCATCGAGCAGCAGCACTTTCGGTTTCTTGATCAGGGCCCTGGCCAGGGCGACACGCTGGCGCTGACCACCAGAAAGTTCGTTGGCGCCGCGCTTGCCATAGCCTTCGAGCTTGATCAAAGCCAGGGCTTCATTGACCCGATTCGCCAGCACCCGCTTCGACAGGCGATCCTTCCTGAGGCCAAAGGCGATATTCTGAAAAACGTTCAAGTGGGGGAAAATGGCATAGCTCTGAAAGACCATGTTGACCGGGCGCTGGTAATGGGGGATCGCGGTGGTGGCCTCGTTATCGATATAGATTTCCCCCATTGTGAGCGTCTCAAAACCGGCAAGCATGCGGAGCAGTGTAGTTTTGCCGCAGCCCGATGACCCCAACAAGCCGAAAAATTCACCCTTTTGAATTTCCAGGCTGACCTGATCGACGGCATGAATCGAGCCGAAATGCTTGGACACATTCTGGATCGATATATAGGCGCGGTCGGGCATCTTAATTGACCCTTTCATTGATCAGGTTTGTATCCTGTCTGCGGAAGTATTCGGCGATGATGACGATGCTGAACGTAGCAATCAGAATAGCCGAGCCGAGCGCTAAAACCGCCGGAAGTTTGGCCGGGAAGCGAAGTTGACTCCAGATATATATGGGCAAGGTCGACTCATTCCCGGTCAGGAACAAGGCCAGCAAAAATTCATCGAAGGAAATAGTGAAGGTCAGAAGCAGGCTGGCGATGACACCGGGCAGGGCCAGGGGAAAGGTAACCCGCCAAAAGGTCATCCAGGGGGTTTCCCCCAGATCAAGGGCGGCTTCCTCGATGCTCGGGTCTGCCCCTTCCAGCCGGGACTTCAGGACAAACAGCGAGAACGGAACGCATATCAAGACGTGGCCGATGCCGACGGACAGCAATGACAACTCGATGCCGTAACTGTTGAAGGCGATGAGCAGGGCGATGCCCAGAATAATAAACGGAATAACCAGGGGCAGGATAAAAACACCGGTCAGGACTTTTTCACCGATCAGCCTGTAGCCAGTGAAAGCCTTGGCCGCGCACATGCCGAGTATGGTGCTGAATATGGAAACCGGAACGGCGACACGAAAGCTGTTCCACAAGGCATGAATCATCCCCGGCTGATTGATCATTTCCTGCCACCAGTGCAGGGTTAGGCCATTCATGGGGAAGGCGACATAGATGCCATCGTTGAATGAAAACAACGGCAGAAAAAGTACCGGCAAATAGATGAAACACAGATAAATAATGGTGTACCATTTCAGCCATCGAGCGCCGGTTTGAGTTTTCCGTTCCGTCATACGGCCAACTTTTTGATGCGATCAAGACCCAGAAGAAACAGGCACACGACGAACGTTACCGTGACCATGGAGACGACCGATATGGCGGCCCCGAGCGGCCAGTTATCCAAACGCCCGAAAGCCACTTGAACGAGGCTGCCGATCATCATACCGTTCGGGCCGCCGACGAGTTTGGGCGTTACGTAGTCACCAACTGTCGGAATGAAAACCAGCAACAAAGCCGCGACAACACCGGGCATGGACAGGGGCAGGGTAACACGCAAAAACGTCGCCAGACTGTTTTCGCCCAGGTCATGAGCCGCTTCGATCAGGGATTTGTCGATTTTTTGTAAAGATACGAATATTGGCAAAATGGCGAAAGCAGCCCAGGCATGCGCCAGCGTCAGCACCACCGCGCTGTTGTTATAAAGCAAAAATTCCAGGGGTTGCTCAATCACCCCGACCCATTTTAAGCCTGAATTTATGACGCCGTTGTAGCCCAATATGAGTTTCCAGGAGAAGACCCGTAACAGATAACTGGTCCAAAATGGCAGAGTGATCAGGATGAGCCACTTCACTTTGTTTTGACCCACATGGAAGGCAATGAAATAGGCCGCCGGGTAGGCCAGTAATACGGTGGCAAAGGCAACAAGCGTGGCAATAATCAGCGATCGCGATAGAACCGTTAAATACTGCGGTTTGGCGAAAAATGTCTGGTAATTGGCGAGGCTCAATATGGTTTCATGTGCCTCGCCGGTCTCGATGGTGAAACTTTGACCTACCAACAGCAACAGAGGCGATACCAAGGCCAGAACCATCAACACCAGCGCCGGAGATAGCAGCATATAGCCCCTGAATCGTGGCGATTGGAGCCATAACGCTCCAACTTTGGAGACAATGCCGGCTGTGGCCAAAATAGACACCTCCCCCTTCCAAATCCCGTACCCGGGCGATCTAGCGGAGATCATTTCCAAGGCTTCGTATCAGTATATGATTGTCATACAATTATCTAGATGTTAATCTGCGTATTGGTTAACTCAGCCAAACACAAACGGGACGCTCTTAGCTTATGGTTGACTTAAATTGGGAAGATGAAAATCTTTTGGCAAGACGGGATGAGTCACTGCTCGTAGAGCGCGAGAATCTGACACTGCGGCAAAGATCGACAGATATTCTGAGGCAAGCCATTGTTGATAACCGGTTTGAACCCGGCACTCACCTGAAGGAACGCGAACTTTGTGATTTGCTGGGGGTTAGCCGCACCTCTATTCGCGAGGCTCTGCGCCATCTTGAATCGGAACATCTGATTGAGATGGTGCCGCACCGAGGGCCGGTCGTCATATCCCTAAGCGTCGAAGATGCGATAAGTCTGTATCAGGTCCGGGCCGCACTTGAAGGGCTGGTCGGCGAGCTTTTCGCCGCTCATGCGACCGATCAGCAAATCAAAGCCCTGGAAGACAAGGCGGCAGAAATGGCGATTGCCGCCGAAAATATTGACCCAAAAGTCATCCTCCCCATCATCGAAAACTTTTATGAAATCCTTTTCGAAGGTTCACAAAACCAAGTCTGCACGCAATTCATCCAATCCTTGAATGCCCGGATTTCATTGTTGCGTCGGAAGTCTTTGTCCAGAAAGGGGCGTGCCGGGCCGATGATGAAGGAAATTTCGAAAATCGTAGTTGCGGCATCAAAACGCGATGCAGGTGCATTAAGGCAGGCTTGTATTGCTCATGTAAAAAGTGCCAGCAAGGCTGTGATGCCACTTTTAGTGGCTAGGAAGTAAATGGCACGGAGATTGATCAATCAAATCATAAAACACACAATCCAAGGAGGGAGTAAACGTTATGTCTAAGCAATCAAACTTACTACTCGACAGGCGGGATATACTGAAATCGCTTGCGGCGCTCGGCGTCACCTATTCGGTCGTCCAGATGGCTCCGAAGTCAGCCCATGCGGCTGGCGAAGTCCATTATCACACCTGGTCTGGATACGACGCCAAGGAGTTGATGACGTCTTATATTGAAAAGTATGGCGGCATGCCGGAAATCAGTCACATCGGCAGCGAAGAAGAATCTTTCACCAAAATGAAAGCCGGCTGGGCGCCCGACCTGATCCATCCGGGTAATTACAATGTTCGGCGCTTCAAGGATGCCGGCCTGATCAAGCCCATCGACACCTCCCGATTGAAAAACTGGGAAGACATCATCGAAAGCGTTCGATTGGATGATTCCGTTCGCTATGGCAACGATCAATATATGATCCCAACGGAATTCGGCAACAGCTCGATTATTTATCGTACGGACCTAGTCGATGAAGGTTTTGCCGACGATCCCTCTTGGGGAATCCTTTACGATGAAAAATACAAGGGCAGACTGTCCAATTACGAATCAGCCAATGCCGTCGTGCAATGCGCGGCCCTCGTCCTTGGCTATACGAACATCTATACCCTGGACGATAACCAGTTGGCGGAGGTCAAGAAACTGGCTTCAAAACAACGAGATTTGCTTCGTATGTACTGGTCTGATGCGACACAGCTTGAACAGGCCATGGCCTCTGGTGAGGTGGTTGCCGCTTATGGCTGGAACGCCTCGTTGGTCAATCTGAAGGAGCAGGGGATCGCCGTCGAAATGGCCGTTCCAAAGGAACGCATGTTTACCTGGATCGCCGGTTTCACCATGCACAAAAAGGTCAAAAACGAAGAAGCGGCCGATGATCTGATAGACGCATGGTCATCCCCCGAATCCGGTGCCTGGCTCATGGAGAACTACGGTTTTTTTTTCAAGCAGAAGACGGCATACGAGATTGCCGATGCGAAGAAACTGGCCGATCTGGGAATCTCCGATCCGGAAGCCGTGTTGAACGCAAGTTTGTTCTTCAAGTCACTGGATCCCGAGTTCGAGAAGAAATACCAAACTCTGTTCGCTGACGTTCAAGCTGGCGGCTGATCGCCATCAAAAGGTACGCCGGGCGGCACGAAAATAACCGCCCGGCCTATCTTTCAAACGCCTTGCCCGGCCTATCTTTCAAACGCCTTGCCCGGCCTATCTTTCAAACGCCTTGCCCGGCCTATCTTTCAAACGCCTTGCCCGGCCTATCTTTCAAACGCCTTGCCCGGCCTATCTTTCAAACGCCTTGTAAGTGTCCTTTGTGAGTGACTTGGATCTCTGTTATCTGCCGGGTCATCAGGCTCTGCGCCTGTTTGAAAACGGTGAGTTGTCTCCGGTTGACGTCCTTGAAGCTCAGATCAAAAGGGCCGAGGCGGTTAATCCCGTCATAAATGCAATAACGGATAGCTACTATGATGAGGCCCTTGATCAGGCCCGTGCGGCCGAACGGCTGTATGCCGGGAAGAGCAAGAACCCCAGGCCTTTGGAGGGGCTGACCCTGTCGGTCAAGGATCATCAGGATTTGATTGGCAAGCGCACGACCCAGGCATCTCTTCCCTACCAGGATACCATCGCCACCCGAAACAGCGCCGCCAACGAGCGCCTGCTTGCGGCTGGCGCCATCGTTGTCGCTAAAACAACAACCCCCGAATTTTGCTCCGCCGGGGTTACCTACAGTAAGCTGTTCGGGATTACCGGCACTCCCTGGGACCCTGACTTTACGGCGGGTGGATCATCGGGTGGCTCGGGGGCCAGCCTGGGCGCCGGCATGACGACTTTGGCGACTGGTTCCGATATTGCCGGATCGATCCGGGTTCCCGCGGCCTGTTGTGGCGTGGTCGGATACAAGCCGCCCTATGGGCGCATACCCGCCGCATCCCCCGGCAACTTGGATTTTTTTTCCCAGACCGGCCCGCTCGCACGAACAGTCGGCGATTGTGCCCTGATGATGAATGTCATGGCGGGCTATCATCCGGAAGATATTGCAACACTCAGGGAAGAAATTAACCTGCCCCTGAATTATGAAAATATTTCCGGCTGGTCTATTGCCTACTCGACGGATTTGGGTTTTTCGACGATCGCCCCGGAAGTTCTCGAGAACTTTATGAATACCGTGTCCATGCTTCGTGATTTAGGCGCGACCGTGGAAGAGGTTAAGCTGAGCTGGACTTCCCGGGTGACGGACGTTGCCGCATCTTATCTGGATCATTTGTTTGGCCGGGAGCTCGCTCGCGCTTACCAGGAGCATGGTGAGCAATTGTGCGACTACAACATATTCTACGCAAAACGGGCCGAGAATACCGATGCCGATGCCTTGCTTAGGGCCTACCAGACAACCAACGACATGTATCGGGAACTGGCCCCTATACTGGATCGTCATGATGCCTTTATTTGCCCGACCCTGGCGAGCCACGAAGTGAAAGCGGACGCCAAGCCCTGGGAAACGATCAATATAAACGGCAAGGACATTATCACTGATTTTGACTGGGTCCTGACCCATCCCTTTAATATGTTGAGCAGGCTTCCTGTTTTGGCCATTCCAAACGGCATGGGCGGGAATGGGTTACCCACCAGCATTCAGATCGTCGCTCGCAGCTTTGATGACCATCGGGTCTTTCAACTGGCATCGGCTTTGGAAAAAGCCGCGCCCTGGCTGGATTGCGACGACAGACGCCCGATGACCGGTGAAGAATGGCGGTAACCTTGTAAGCCCTGCTCGGTCTAAAATTTGTGGTTCTCGGCGAAAAATCTGTAACCATGGTTTCCTTGATCACCCATGATTTCCCGCGATCAAATGAAGCCATAATTTTAAGGGAGGCGAAGATGAAGTTCCAATTGGCCGTTAATATGGAACGCATGGCTGCCGACATAGACATGAAGGATGTTGCCCGCCATACCCTGGAAATGGTGCAAATGGCGGATCAAGGCGAGTTTAATATCGTCTGGGCTGCCGAGCATCATGCGCTTGAAATGACCATCGCGCCAAATCCGTTCCAGATTCTCACCTGGTGGGCAATGAACACCAGCAGAATCCGCTTGGGAACGGCCGTCGCCGTTGCCGCCTATTGGCACCCGATAAAGCTGGCCGGCGAGGCGGCGATGACCGACTTACTCAGCGACGGTCGTTTGGAATTTGGAATTGGATCGGGTGCCTATCAGCGGGAATTTGATCGCATGTGCCCCGACCTGGCCCGGTCCGATGCCTGGAGGTATATGCAGGAAATGCTGCCCGTCCTCAAAGCGCTTTGGCAGGGTGACTATGAACATAATGGAGAATTCTGGAAATTCCCCACTTCCACATCCATACCGAAGCCTTTGCAGAAACCACATCCGCCGATCTGGGTTGCAGCGCGGGCGCCCATTACTTTCGACTACGCAGTTAAAAATGGTTGCAACATCATGTCCTGGCCCTTGACGCGGCCGATGTCGGAAGTCGAGCTTTATAAAGAGCGGCTGGATGAAGCGATGGCTAACAACCCCGATTGCGCCAGGCCGACCTTTGCCATGATGCGTCATGCGTGCGTTTACGACAGTAAGGATGACTGGCAGATGCCGATCAAAGCGGCGCAACGGCAACTTGGCCAATTCGAAAATCTGTTCAAGAATTTAGGGGATGTCAAAAACGGCTTTCCCAAGGAGATCGATTTCTCGGCTATTGAAAACCGGGCAGAGTATGACCCCGACATGTTGCGGACCAATTTGCTGTTTGGCACGCCTGACGAAGTGATCGAGAAACTGAAGCTTTATCAGGACCATGGCGTCGATGAATTTATCTATTACGCCAGCATGGGTCTTGGCCTGAAGGAACAGAAAAGGTCTCTGGAGTTGTTTATCAATGACGTTATGCCGGCCTTTGCCTGAACTCCATACGAGGAAACAATGACAGAATTAGTTGAAGTATCCCGCGCCGGCCATGTCCTGGAGGTCACACTCAACAATCCAAAAGTGAATGCCATCGGCATGGAAATGAGCTGGGCACTCGGTCAGGCTTTCGCCACACTGCGGGATGATCCGGAACTCCGGGTTGGAATTCTAACCGCCCAGGGCGAAAAAATATTTTCCGCCGGCTGGGATTTGAAGGCCTTGAATTCCGGCGATATAGAATTGGATAATTGGTGGGAAACCGATGATTACGGCGATGGTGGTTTTGCCGGTTTAACAGAGAACTGGAACCTGAATAAACCGGTGATTGCGGCCCTCAATGGCTTGGTCATCGGTGGCGGATTTGAACTGGCCATGTCGTGCGATCTTTTAATTGCTGCCGATCATGTTGAATTTGGCCTGCCGGAAATGCCTTTGGGCATGGTCCCCGATGCGGGGGCGCTGCAGCGATTGCCGCGCCTGATCCCGCCAAATATCGCCATGGAAATGATTCTCATGGGTCGCCGTATGACGGCTCCCGAAGCGGCCCACTATGGCCTGGTCAACAAAGTCGTCGCAAAAGATGACCTGATGACCGAAGCCCGCTCCTGGGCGGATCAATTAGCCAAGGCCGCGCCGCTGGCCCTGCAAACCGTCAAGGAAGTCCTGCGGACCATTCAATGTGTTCCTCTGGAGCAGGCCTTCGACAAAATGCGGACCGGCGATTTGCCGGTCTATCGGGCGATGTTGAAATCCGAAGACGCCGAAGAAGGGGTAAAAGCCTTCATGGAAAGACGTGATCCCGTCTTCAAGGGCCGCTAGCCGTGACCAGGCCAGACCCGGATCAGGTCAAGCGCATCACCAGCATCGGCGCAGGTCCCATCGGTGGCGGCTGGACGGCGTATTTTTTGGCCGGGGGCTATGACGTAACGGCCTATCTGCATGACCCATCGGAAGAAGAAGTTTTCCGGCAGATCATCGACGTCGCCTGGATCAGCCTTGAAGCCCTGGGGCTTACCCCGGGGGCGTCCTTGGATCGGCTGCGGCTGTCTTATGATTTGGCCGATGCCGTCAAGGATGCGGAGTTTGTTCAGGAAAGCGCCCCAGAAAGGTTGGATATCAAGCAGCAACTCTACAAACAACTTGGCGCGCTGGTGCCGGGCGATGTGGTGATTTCATCAAGCACATCGGGGCTTTCCATGACGGATATTCAGGCCGATTGTCAAACACCGGAGAGAACCCTGGTCGGCCACCCCTTTAACCCCCCCTATCTGTTGCCGCTTGTTGAAATCGTCGGTGGTGACAAGACCGATTCCGGCGCGATCACCTGGGCTCATGATTTCTACCTGGCGGCTGGGCGGGCACCGCTTGTCTTGAATAAGGAAATCCCCGGCTTTATCGCTACCCGGCTACAGGAAGCCTTATGGCGCGAAGCCTTGCATATGGTCGCCAATGGCGAGGCGACACCGCAACAGATCGACACCGCCCTGATCAATGGTCCCGGGCCAAGACTGGCTTTTATGGGACAATGCATGGCCTTTCATGTGGCCTGCGGCGAAGGTGGCATGGCGACAAACCTGGATCAGTTTGGACCGTCTTTGAAATTGCCCTGGACCCGGCTCGAAGCGCCTGAACTGACCCAGGAATTGCGCAACCGTATGGTCGATGGCTGCAACGAGATCGCAGCGGGCCGGCATTTTGCCGAACTGGCCGCCGAGCGTGATCGGGCCATCGTTGGTATTTTGCAAGCCATTTCAAAAGCCAAAGGCTAGGTGCTTTTGGATTGCTTTTTCCATTTTTCCTCGAGTTGCGACGAATATGTGAGCGAAAAAACCGTCCCCGGCCATGACGGCAAAGGTTCGCGCTCTGGCCATGCCTGCCGATATTCGCTGGGCTTCTTGTCAAAGCATTTAACAAAAGCATGTGAAAAATAGGACAAAGAATTGAAACCGCTGGCTGCCGATACTTCGCGGACGGACATGCGGGTGGTTGTCAATAATACCCTGGCAAATTGCAGGCGCAAAAGCTGGCTGAACTGAACAACCGTGCAACCCATATGGCGTTTGAACAGGCGATCCAGTTGACGATGGGAAATTCCAACCTGCCGGGCCAGTTCAGGCACGGAATACGGTTCGGTAAAATTTGCTTCAATTAATTTGATGACGGCTTCGACGTCCGGATGAACGGCTTTGTCCACGGAAGAAAAAGTATGACGTTGCGCGGCGTCACCGCGGCGGATGGGATAATGCATCATTTGCTCGGCAACTTCAGAAGCCAAATACTTGCCATGCTGACGACCAATGATTTCCAACATCAAATCGGCTCCGGCGGACCCTCCGGCACAGCTCAGCAGGTTGCGATCCCAGGTGAACAATTGCTCGCAAAGCACGACATTAGGAAACTGTTCGGCAAACCCCGCCATGCAGGACCAGTGGGTCGTGACCGATCGATCCCCCAACAGCCCGGCCCTGGCCAAAATGTAGGCCCCCATTTCCATGCCGCAAATAGGAACCCCCCGACGCTCCTCCTTGCGCAGCCAGCCGAGTAAGTCGCTCTGCACGTAAGTTTCCGCACCCCAGGACCCGAAAACGAAAATCATGTCATACTTCTTTGGTGGATTTGTTCCTAACTGCTCACAGGCCATGGACATACCGTTGCTGGCGATGATCTCGGATTTATCCGAGGCCAGATAGGTCCACTGATACAAATTTTCCGGCGCCAGATAATTGGCGATCCGCATGGGCTCGATAGTCGTCGTCAGGGACATCATGTTGAAACGGGGAATCAGCACAAACGCGATGACTCTCGATTGATCGCCTGCCGCCAGGTTATCGTCATCCATGCTACTCTCCTGAACCAGTTCATATTGACTCACACGTCTGGCGAAAAATAGCAATCATTGGCGATAAATTGAAACTTCTTAGGCCCGGTCATCCGCACTATGGGGCCAGCAAAGGAGATATTGTCCATGAACAACGACGTTATCATCACCTGTGCCGTCACCGGTGCCGGCGACACGCTTTCAAAGCATCCCGGCGTTCCGGTGACTCCGGAACAGATCGCCGATGCGGCAATAGAGGCGGCCAAGGCCGGTGCCGCCGTCGCCCACATTCATGTACGCGATCCGGAAACCGGCAAGGGCTCGCGGGATCCTGAATTGTTTGCCGAGGTCGTCGACCGGGTGCGTTCAAGCGATACCGATGTGATCATCAATCTAACGGCTGGCATGGGCGGTGACTGGACGCCGAGCGATGACGACCCGGCCATGCCGGGTCCGGGAACCGATATGGTGGGCCCCCTGGAGCGGCTCGCTCATGTCAAGAACCTGTTGCCGGAAATCTGCTCTCTCGATTGCGGCACCCTGAATTTTGGCGATGGCAACAATATTTATATTTCGACTCCACCCTTTTTGCGCAAGATGGCCCAACTGGTTCAGGAATGGGGTGTGAAGCCTGAATTGGAAGTATTTGAATTGGGCCATATCCGGTTCGCTAAGCAAATGATCAGCGAAGGATTGATCGATGAACCGCCGCTTTTCCAAATCTGTCTCGGCATTCCCTGGGGGGCGGATCAAAGCGTCGACATGCTGAAGGTCATGAAAGATGAAATCCCTTCCGGCGCCACTTGGGCCGGTTTCGGCATTTCCCGCATGCAAATGCCGATTGCCGCAGCGGCTGTTGCCATGGGCGGCAATGCCCGGGTTGGCTTGGAAGACAATATTTATCTGGATCGTGGCGTGTTGGCGAGCAATGGCCAGTTGGTCGAACGTGCCGCAGAGATTTTCACCCGCATGGGGGCAAAAATCGCCACCCCTGCCGAGGCTCGGGAAAGACTGGGACTACGCATCAGATAAATTTCTCCTTTTCGAGAAATCACGGAGAGGCACATGGACATAGACATAAACCCGGAGCAGGAAATGCTCCTGAAGACCGTGCGGGCTTTCATGGAGGACGAGCTCTATCCCCATGAAGAAGAAGTCGATACCCTGGGGTTTGTGCCTGAAGAATTGGGACGTCAAATAGAAAAACGGGCCATAGACATCGGTCTTTATTCCGCCAACTTGCCGGAAGACATAGGCGGTGGTGGCCTCGATTATTCGTCCATGGCTTTAGTCGAAAGAGAATACGGCAAAACCAGTCATGCCCTGCATTCCTGGATTGGCAGGCCGACCGAACTTTTGCTGGCCTGCGAAGGCGATCAGATTGATCGCTACCTGATGCCCTGCCTCCGGGCCGAAAAACGGGAACTTTTCGCCCTGACCGAACCCAGTGCGGGATCCGACATTATGTCCATGAAAAGCAACGCCAGGCCCGATGGCGATGACTGGATACTCAACGGCTCCAAGCATTTTATCTCCGGCCCGGTAATGCCGGATTTCGCGATAGTTTTTGCCATCACCGGGATCGATGAAACTTCCCGCGGACCCCGCAAACGCATCACCGCGTTTCTGGTTGATGTCGGCTTGCAGGGTTTCGAAATTGCCATTGGCCACAAATGTGTCAGCTATCGGGGGTATCACACATTCCAACTGAACTTTGCCGATGTTCGCCTAGGGCCCGATCAAATTCTGGGTGAAGAAGGACGCGGCCTGGAACTTTCCGGGAAATGGCTCGGCATGGGCCGCGTATGGGTTGGGGCGAGTTGCTGTGGCAAGGCAGAAAGGTTGTTCGATCTGGCCTCGGAGTGGGCCGCCAGCCGACAGCAATTCGGAAAGCCCATCGGCCAGTTTCAGGCGACCGGGTTTAAACTGGCCGACATGGCCATTGGCTTAAAAACCGCTGACCTGTTGGTCATGAATGCGGTTGAGAAAGCGGACAAGGGGATCATGTCTGATGTCGATGCGGCGATAGTGAAAGTTTATTGTTCCGAGATGCTGAACAGGGTCGCCGACGATACCGTGCAAATATACGGCGGCATGGGGTTGATGGAAGAATTGCCGATTCAGCGTTTGTGGCGGGATTCCCGGCTTGAGCGAATTTGGGACGGCACGTCTGAAATTCAACGCCACATTATTACCCGATCTATACTGCGGCCTCTCGGCGCATGAACCTGGCGCAAAGAAGCAACCTCGATCGCCTTTTCACGCCGCGTCATATCGCCGTTTTTGGCGGCCGTGATGCGGAAGTGGTCATTGGCGAATGCGAGCGGATCGGATTTTCCGGCAAAATATGGCCCGTCAATCCGAAACGGCAGTCAATCGGCGGCTATCCCTGCTACGCCAGTATCGATGATCTGCCCGAAGCGCCCGACGCCGCCTATATGGCCATTCCCCGCGATGCGGCCCTTGAAGCCGTCGAAAGACTGGCGGCAATCGGGACCGGCGGCGTGGTTTGTTACAGTGCGGGGTTTGCCGAAACCGGCCCCGACGGACAGAAAGCGGAAGATGCCTTGGTTCTGGCCGCCGGCGATATGGCGCTGATCGGACCCAATTGCTACGGCCTTATCAACTATATCGATCGGGTCGCCCTGTGGCCCTTTGCCCATGGCGGTGCGTCACCGGGCTACGGTGCGGCCATAATCACCCAAAGCGGCATGCTGTCTTCGGACATTACCATGAGCCAGCGTTCCCTGCCTTTCGCCTACATGGTTTCAGCGGGGAATCAAGCCGCCCTTCGGCTTGAGGATTTCATCGACTACCTGGCAGACAAACCCGAAGTCCGGGCCATTGGCCTGCACATCGAAGGCTTGAAAGACATAGAACAATTTTCGAAAGCCGCGAGACGAGCCCTCAAAGCCGGAATCCCGATTGTCGCCCTCAAGACCGGGTCTTCTGCGATTGGCGCGGAATTGACCATCAGCCACACCGGGTCGCTTTCGGGAACCGATGATCTTTATCAGGCCCTGTTCGACAAACTTGGCATAATCCGTGTGCCCAATCCCGCCCAATTGCTGGAGACGCTCAAGTTTTTCTGTGTTGCTGGACCGACAACGGGACATTCCATTGCTGGCATAACCTGTTCCGGTGGCGGCGCCACCATGCTTGCCGATCATGGCGAGAAAATTTCCCTGAGCTTTCCCGCACCGCGACAGAAGACCGCGCGGATTCTTAGGGAACGGCTGCCCGATATCGCGACGGTATCAAACCCGCTCGATTACACGACGAAGATTTGGGGGCAGGGCGATAAGGTTCGAGCCGCTTTCGATGCCTTGCTGGATGATCCTTACGATGCCGCCATCCTGGTCCAGGATTATCCCCTGCCGGGTCTCGATGAAAGCAAACAGTTGTATCTCAATGACGCCGTCGCGTTCGTCGAAGCGACGCGGGCCAGAAATTTACCGGCCGCCGTTTGTTCGACCCTTCCCGAAAATCTGGACAAAGACACGAGAGACTTTCTGATATCTCAGGGTGTCGCGCCCCTGCAGGGCATTGACGAAGCCCTGAATGCCCTATGGGGGGCTGGTGCCTATGGTCGCAGCCGCGAGCGAATACTGGCTTCCGATTCGGCTTTTATACCTGTCTTAAGCCCGCCATTTGAATGCGTGCCCTTGAATGAATGGCAAGCAAAAGACATCCTCAAGAAGGCAGATATCCCAACCCCCGAGTCCGCTTTGGTGGCCGGCGAAGACGTCGTTGAGGCCGCCGCCCGCCTCGGTTTTCCAGTTGCCCTGAAAATGGTCGGCGAGGACCTGGTTCACAAAACAGAAGTCGGGGCCGTGCGAATCGGTTTGCGGGATGAGGCCGACGTAAATCGGGCCCTGGTGGATATGCGCGACAGCGTTGGCAAGGCTGCGCCCCAAGCTTTGCGGGATCAGTTCCTGGTTGAGCGAATGGTCGAAGGGTCATTGGCGGAGTTGCTGATTAGTGTCCGCAACGACCCGAGTTTTGGTCTGGCTATGACCCTTGCCAGTGGCGGTGTTTTTGTCGAACTCCTTGATGATGCCCGAACGATTCTCCTGCCCACCGACGAAACAGAAATTTTAAAAAACCTGAACGAGTTGAAAATCGCCAATCTGCTGAACGGTTTTCGGGGCGCGCCCGTCGTCGACAAGGCATTGGTTTCCAAATCGCTTGTGAACCTCGCCGTATTCGCCACCGATAACAGAGACACCATCGCAGAAATCGAAATCAACCCGTTGTTCATACTCCCGGGCGGGACCTGCGCCGTTGACGTTTTGATGCAGGTAAAACCGGGCAGCGCCAACTTGACATTCAGCGCATAACGAAAGGATTGCTCAGGGGGACGTCAGAGGTGTTTATCCATATGGCCTTTGGTCGGGTGTAATCATACATTGCCTGGAAACCACTTTCGCGGCCATATCCAGAATCCTTGTAGCCACCAAATTCCATGATTGGTGACACCACTCTGTAGGTGTTTACCCATACGATCCCCGCCCGCACGGCCTTGGCAACGCGTAGTGATCGGGCGCAATCGCGGGAAAAAATTCCGGCGGCCAGTCCATGCCGGGTATCGTTCGCCAGCTTGATCGCTTCATCTTCATCCTTGAACCTCAGGACACTCAGGACCGGCCCGAAAAGTTCCGTATCGACGATCCGCGCCTTCTGGTCATGGCACTCAATAATTGTCGGTTCGTAATATAGTCCCCGATTGGGCTGGCTTGGCCGTTGCCCGCCATGGAGCAACTTGCCGCCTTCTTCTTGGGCGAAGGCGACTTCCTTTTCAATGCGATCCAGCTGTCCCTGGGTGCAAAGAGGGCCCATTTGCGTGTCCTCTTCCAGGGGATCACCGATTTTGATGGCCTTGGCTTGTGAAACCATATTTTCAAGAAACTCGTCGGCTATTTTATCCTGTAGATAAAGCCGCGATCCTGCGACGCAGCTTTGCCCGGTGGCGCCAAAAATACCGGCAATTGAACCGTTCACCGCACTTTCCAAATCGGCGTCTTCAAAGACAATAAAGGGGGACTTGCCACCCAGCTCCAGGGAGACCTGGGCGAAATTTTCCGCCGAATTGTACAGAACCTGCCGGGCCGCCTGGGGGCCGCCGGTAAAGCTGATCCGCTGCACCAATGGATGCGACGTTAGGGTCTTGCCACAGGGCTCGCCATGGCCTGTGACAATATTGACGACGCCCGGTGGGAACTCGGCTTCTTCAATCAACTTTCCAAATTCCAGCATCGCGGCGCTGGCATGTTCGGATGCCTTGAGGACGACCGTATTGCCGGCGGCCAGTGCCGGCCCGATCTTGACGGCGACAAGAAACAATTGGGAATTCCAGGGCACTATCGCGGCGACGACCCCAAGGGGTTCGCGCAGCGTAAAAGCCAGCAGATCAGGCTTGTCGATGGGCATGGTATCGCCATGAATCTTGTCCGCGCAGCCAGCAAAATAATGGAAAAATTCGGAAATATATTTAGCCTGCCATCGGGTTTCCTTCAGAATCTTCCCCGTATCGATGGATTCGATCCGCCCCAGTTGTTCCGACTTGTCCGCTAAAAGATCGGCAAGCCTGCGCAAATACCGCCCCCGTTCCGTCGGGCTGGCGCTCGCCCAGGGACCCTCAGAAAAGGATCGGTGGGCGGCTTTGACGGCCCGGTCAACATCGCCCTCTGTCGCCTCGGGAATCTGTGCCCAGTTCACACCGGTCGCCGGGTTCATGGAGGTAAATGTTTTACCGTCTTCCGCATCGACCCATTCGCCGTCGATGTACATTTTATATGGAGTAAGATCGGACATCTTCGATAACCTCCCTGTTGATTGTCATGGCTGTTGCCGCATTGTGGGGACCAATGCCCATAAGGGCCAAGATAATTCGACAGGGTTTGGCGATAAACCTGAATCCCAATTTGCTTTCAAAAGGTTAATCGGCTTTGTCACAAACACGATTGCGTCACGCACTAAACTCTACTGAACATACTGTCAGGTAGCAGCGGTGCGCCATGCCTTGAAAGCTTGATTACGACGTTGCCGGGCGATGTCAGAGCAAAATCGCTTTAGGCGGTGAGGCGCGTTTCGTAGCCTCTTCGGATGAGAAATCCGTTCCGATATTTCAAGACGTCACCCGAGGTTATCCGCCTTGCGGTGATGATGTATATCCGTTTCCCTCTGTCCTGGTTCAGAAGTGCCGAAACAAGCGGGCGGCACTGAAACTCATGCGAAAGCTGCTTAGGAACCAAGGCGTACGGCCACTCAAGATCGTGACGGATAAGTTGAAGTCTTACGGTGCTGCATTCCGAGACCTGCGTCTCAGCCACCTCCACGATACCGGGCATCGTTTGAACAATCGGGCTGAGAGTTCTCACGTGCCGATACGACAACGAGAACGAAATATGCAGCGTTTCAAATCGCAATGCTCAGCGCAAAGGTTTCTCTCGATTTACGGTCCGATCTACAATCTGTTTAACGTCCAACGCCATCTCATCTCCAGAAGCACACTCCGGATATTCCGCAACCAGGCGATGGCGGAATGGAAATCTGTGACATCGACAGCGTAAACCGCTCTGGTTCTGAGTTTCGGCTGGCCGGATCGAGTTAAGTTGACAGACCCGCTGAAGTTGCCCGCGTCCTGGCAAGATCAACGGCAGTTGCTGGGTATTCGATAGCAAGTTCCCCCAACGGAATGATCGAAAAATCGGCCTGCGGAGACGCACCGGCTAAAAGCCCCTAATTCGCGGGTATTGCCGTCTCCCGCGCCAAGAA
>ERZ813253.258-NODE-258-length-20652-cov-4.303094_pt1 | contig 20652 bp, 26 predicted proteins | sample MGYA00520893_ERZ813253 | MGnify/ENA primary metagenome ERZ813253 (study PRJEB31669, sample SAMD00080414) | marine metagenome | biome: oceanic hadal pelagic zone biome; feature: marine hadalpelagic zone; material: sea water | place: Pacific Ocean:Izu-Bonin Trench...
TGTAGCAACGCTTGTGGGCACATATTTTTCCCATGATGATTCAGCACCTTGTGTTGCTGCATACATTTCATTTTTTACAGATGTTGCAGATACTAACTTTCTATTTCCCACCTTTGGATTTAATCTATATAATTTGAGCATAAGACCTTCTGCCTTGTCTCCAGTATATGTAAAATAATCATCGTCAATTCCTTGCAGGATTTTTTTTCTTAGGGACCATGATTTTAGTGAAATAAGTGGAGGAAAATATTTTTTGAATGGAACAAAGAATGTATAGTTTGATGAAACTGTCACTGAATCACCAAATACTGATTCAATCATTTTTTTTCTAGTTTCAAAGTTAAATGGAAAACTTTTGCTGTTGATCTCTTTTTTCTCATTTAAAAAACGCACAGGCATTACAACTACTTTGTTTTCTTTTTTTTGTTCTTCAATAATCTCAACGTGAGCGTTTGTCATAGGATTCAAATGTGCAAGATAGATGGCGGTTGTCAATTATGCATTATTAATAATAGTCATATTTCAATGATTGATTTGCTATGGGAACGATGGGAGTTGAACCCATGATCTCCAGCGCCCGAGGCTGGCAGTATACCAAGCTAACCTACGTTCCCAAAAGTAGATTGAAATCAGCAGTATTATTTTTTTTAGTTATTTTAGCCGTAAGATTCAAACTTTACAGAAAAGTTTCCATCTTTGGATTTGTCTTTTTCTTTTTCTAACAGAAATCCAAGTGGACGTACATAATTCAAAACACCGTCAACTGTTCCCTGCCAGCCACAAACGTAAAAAATTGTATTTTGTGGAGTTATTTTTTCTCCAACTAGTTCTTCAAGAGGTGATTTGGCACCATTAACTGGTTTTAAAAATTGTTCAACCCTTCCTGTTTGACCAGTCCAAGACCTATTGAACCATTCTTGAGGTCTGCTGATGGAGGCTCTGTATTTGAAGTTCCATTTGTCAGGACCTCTGTCAAGACTTTCTTGATCCATAGCAGTTAACTCGTCCTTATAGCTCAATTCGTCAACATAGCTAGAACCATGTAAATTGATAATCTCTCTATGATCACCTATAGCACGAAGATGTCTAGCAAAACTCATGAATGGGGCAATTCCAGTCCCACCACTCACACAAACAATTCTTCTTTCATCTTTGCTGCCATCCGCTAACTTTTCGCTAATTTTTAGAGCAACACCAGTTGGTGGAATCCAAGACACTTCATCACCCTCACCTGCGTTGAATAATGCAGTTGTTACACGACCTGGCAGAGGCTTTCTAACCCACCTGACTACTAATTCTATGAATTCTTTGTTTTCAGGATGTGAAGCCATTGAATATGCTCTTCGAATAAGCTTATTGTCTTCGCTGGGTATAGGCATGCCAACAGTAATGAACTGACCTGCGTCGTAATCTGGAATCATACCATCTTCTGGAACAAGCCTAAAAACTGCTAAATCCTCTTTCATTAATTGAACGTATGTCAAAGTAGCCTTTTTGTCAATAGCCATATTCGTTAGATCCGACATAAGTGGTTAATAAGTTTCACAAAAATAGCATACCTAATTCTATTTTTTATATTATACCAAGAAAAATAGAAATTTATAATTTGAATCTGCTAAATCTTAAAATTTAACCAACCTTAGGTAATTTTAATGTCTGAGGACAAAGAAGAAACACAGCCATCAACACTTTCAGAGGCTGAGGCAGACGAAGCTGTGGCAAAAGCAGAATACGAAGCTGCAAAAGAAGAAGCGGCAGAAGCAAAACCTGATGATGGCACACTTAGAACAACAACAGTTTCAGATGCAGTAGCGGCATCGGAAGTGGCAGCAAAAGCAGAGGTAGCATACGAGGCGGCAATAGAAAAAGTAAAAGCTGCAAGAGCTGTATCAGAAGCGGCTTGGAAGGTAGAATATGAAGCGATAAAGGCCGAAGCGGGAGAAATAAGACAAGCAGGACAATTTTCTGATAGATACAAACAAGATCGTATATTTCGAAGAGAAATGGGAGAACCAGAGTTTTTCTTAATGGACATTGGTCCAGTAAAATCTATACTTACGGGGGATGAGATAGAAGAGATTGCTAGGAGAGTGCAGGATCCAAAAGATCAAACCCCAAAATATACTCCAGAAAATGTTCTCAGTCCTGAATTTGGCGGAACTTCTAATTATGAATCCGGCATAATAGATTTGATGGAAAAGGCTAAACAGAAACTGGCTAGGCTTTTGAACGATCCTGAAGCCACTCAACAAGAAATTGAGCTGGCTGAACTTGATCTAACGAAATTAAATTATTTGTATGACAACTTTCACATGGGAATGAACGTTTTCAGAACTGCAAAAGGCGGTAGAGACACGCTTCGAGAATAAAAGGTAACATGAATTGAGTGAAAATAATTTTCAAATCATGAATGCAAGAATTACTTTTAGAAATGTCCCACTCCATAAGTTAGCAAATTTTTCATTCAAAGATGTTGCTGCTGCATGTAAATCTTTTACGGAAAATGCTGGCGCTTCAGAATGTCTAATAGTTCAAACTTCTAGCAGAATTGAAGTTTTTACTGTTGGTGGTGTGCAAAGTGGGGAAGTACCTGATGCAAGAAGAAACTTTGAAACAGATGGATCTCCTGCAAAGATGCAAGGAAAAAAACTTAATGTAAGTAAGATCCTATCAACTTGGTCATCACTTACAGAAATGGATCAATTTGATCTTGATCACTGGGATCAAACTTTAGAGATTTACAAAGATTCTGATGTTTATGAGCATGTCTTAAGATTAGCGTGCGGTTTAGAATCACTAGTTGTTGGAAAAGATGAAATCGTTGAAGAGTTGAAAAAATCAATCTCAATTGCAAAAGAATCTAAAACGTTTGGTAAAATATTGGATAAATTGTTTAATACCACTTTACGTGTTGCAACAAGTATTAGAGATTCTACTGGAATTGGTAAAGAAGTAATAACAATTGGAGATACGGCTGCCAAAATTGCTGAAGAAAGCATGGGTGACATTGGATCAAAGCATGTTCTGCTTATAGGTACAGGAGAAACAGCTGGCTTGGTTGCTAAATCTCTTAATAAAAATAATTATGCGTTTGACGTTACCAGCAAGACAATTGAACGAGCTACTGGTTTTTCTAAAATGTTAGGTGGAAAACCGATAGAATTTAAAGATGTTATGTCAGGTTTTGATAAATTTGACATTATCTTTGTTGCAACCACTGCAGATGCTTTCCTAATTACTTTTAAGAAAATTGAGAAAATTATGAACAAGAAAAAGAAAGGGACGTTGATAATGGATTTGTCTGAGCCCAGAACAGTTGATGAGCAAATTGCTACTATCAAGAGAATAAAACTGGTGAACCCATCACAAATTAATGAGATGGTGGAGGACAATACGAAGAAAAGAAAGAATGCAGTTTCTTCTGTTGAAGAAAAGGTTAAAGAAGAAATTCCAATTATCGAGGCAACAATGAAACGGGTTGGTACAGAATCCTTAGTTAGCGCTAGTTAGAAATCAATTAGAAATCCTAAAAGGGCTAAACATATTCTGATTTTTCATTGGGCCGGTCGTCTAGACTGGTAGGATACGCCCTTGGCATGGGTGAGATCGAGGGTTCAAATCCCTCCCGGTCCATTACATATTTTTTGAAACTTTTGTAATCAAGAATTTTAATTCGTCGTCGGCATCCTTAGTTAATTCGTCAACTTCTATAGGTAAAATATCACCTCCTATTTTCAAAAATGCCTGAACAGCACTCTTTCTAACTTCTAAAACTTTGTCTTGAAAACATTTTCTTATTATTGTCGTTGATAGGGTTGAACGAAGATGTCCTAATGCACCTAGAGCACAGGATCTAACCATGCCACTGGAGTCCTTTGTTAATAATTCAATAGCAGATATTGCATTTGAATCACCTCTGTTAGCCAAAACAAGAGCTGAAAACCCCTTAACGTTCTTACTTTCTGAACTTAGGGCATCAATCAAAAATTCGGAGATGTCATTTTTGTTAAGGAAAAGAGAGCTAAACGCTTCCCCCCTTACTTGAATTTCCGAGTCATCAAGTTTTGATATTATTTTATTGATGGTTTCGTGATCGTTAGATTGACTTAAAGATTCTAAAACACTGATTTTATCTTTATTTGAGCCAGAATCTAAAATTTGATGAATTCTCACAGATTTGTTCATTAATATAGATCCAATTGGAAAGTATGTAAAAATTACAATTAATAGTTATTTTGCCAGATTAGTAATTTTAGGTTTAAATTATGCCAAATTATAATGGCAACATGTCAAACGACGCAACTGAAACAAACAATGCGACAGTAACGACCGAAGCAAATAATGCAACAGTAACGACCGAACCAACTGAAGCAACTGTAACGACCGAACCAACTGAAGCAACTGTAACGACCGAACCAACTAAAACAACTGTAACGACCGAACCAACTGAAGCAACAAAGAAAACTGAGACATCTGGGCCAAGAGATATCATATACATTGGTAAGAAACCATTGATGGCTTATGTCACATCCACACTAATCCAGTTGTCCAACATTCCATGTGTAACTATTAAAGCGCGAGGAATGAGTATTGGTCGTGCTGTAGACGTGTCACAAATAATATCACGTAAGACAGAAAATGCAGGATATAGTATAGGAAACATCAAGCTTGGCTCTGAATCATTAGAGTCTCAAGATGGAAGAATGAGAAATGTTTCCACTATAGATATCGAAGTGAAGAGAAACTCGTAATTCTTTTTACTCTGTTTTTTTTATTTTTTATATTGTTTTTCTAATTTTCTATACTTTTTTAATTCTACAAGATCATTGAACTGATCAAAATTTACAAGTTTTTTATTTAATTTTCTAGTAGTTCCTGATCTTTTTAATTCTCTCAAAATTTGAAGTGTTGCGTATGTATTGGAAAATAAAACTGAAAGTGGATATAAAATGATCTTAAATCCCATCTCATGCAGCTTGGTTTCAGAACTTATTGGTGTTGCGCCACCTTCGATCATATTAGCCACAAGAGGTGCATCAATAGCACTCCCAATCTTTTTCATCTCTTGAATAGTTTTTGGCGCTTCAACAAAGATAACATCTGCGCCAACTTTTTTGTAATACAACCCTCTTTCAATAGCCTTATCCAATCCTTCGGTGGCTCTAGCATCAGTCCTTGCTACAATTATGAAATTCTTATTACTTCGAGCGTCTAGTGCTGCTTGCAATTTTTCTGCATATTCATCTATAGGAACAACCTCCTTCCCTTGCATATGCCCACACCTTTTTGGCCATCTTTGATCTTCCAAAAAAATTCCTGATGCTCCTGCGTTTTCTAATTCTTGTACTAATTTCCATACACTAAGTGCATTACCATAACCAGTATCTGCATCTACTATGACAGGAACAGATACTGCACGACAAATTCTACGTGCGTTATCAACAGTTTCAGTAGAACCAATAAATCCATAATCAGGCATGCCAAATAGAGTAGCAGATGTTCCATATCCAGTCTGAAACATTGCTTCAAAACCTACTTTTTCTACTATTTTAGCCCCGATTGCATCATAAACTCCAGGTATCACCAATGGCTTTGATTTGTCTTTTAGAAGTTTTGTTATGCTTTTCACAGATCGTCTATTTTGTTGAATTATTTATGATTTAGTCTATCTTAACATTCTTTCCCTTTTTACTGGGCTGGTTTTCCATTTTTTCTATCTCAGACTTCAAGAATTTCTTATATTTTTCAATCTCCTCTTTTGACATTTGTGCTGCATTCTCACTTAAAATTGAGCCCAAAGTGTAAACTCGTTCTATCATATCAAGTGCTACAAATCTACCTACATTACTAATTCTGAATAAAACGTCAAGTTGGTTTTTTACAATTTTATTGATTGTTTCAAGATCGTCTGCAGTTGTATTGCCTCTTTTTGTTGTTTTGTATTTGCCACCGGTAGTTTCTTGTATTAATTTTTCATCCAACAATCTCCCAAGTAATGGATAAATCAAACCTGGAGAAGGTTTCCATTTCCCCTCAGTTTGCTTTATAGCAAAATCAATAAGCTCTTTTCCTGTATGTGGTTTCTTTTTGAGCGTTTCAAGTATGTAATGTCGTGAAAATCCCCTTGGAACAGAACTGCCAACACGTTGAATCCATTCAGATTGCATCACTAGTGATATCGCTAGTGATATATATTAATGCTTTGTTTTTGAACTCTTAAATTTACACACATATTTAGTCGGATTTCAAATTTGATGTCAAGAATGGCAAATATTATTGATTACGATCTGATTATTGTTGGCTCTGGTCTGGCTGGTTTGAGAGCAACAATCCAGGCTGCGCGAAGAAATTCCAAGATACGGATTGCAGTAATATCCAAAGTCCAAGTTATGCGTTCTCATTCCGTTTCTGCGGAGGGAGGAACTGCAGCAGTACTGTTCCCAGATGAAGGCGATTCTATTGAATCGCATATCTATGATACAGTAAAGGGTAGTGACTTTCTGGCAGACCAAGATGCTGCAGAACGGCTTTGTAAAGAGATGCCTGATGAAATCTACCAACTTGAACATTGGGGTATGCCATGGTCCAGACGAGAGGATGGTAAACTTGGTCAACGAGCTTTTGGTGGCTATAGTTTTCCTAGAGCAACGTACGCGTCAGACAAAGTTGGATTTTTTGAAATGCAAACGTTGTATGATACATGTCAAAAATTTGATAATATTGAATTTCTCAACGAGTGGTTTGTAACTTCTATTATACACAATGAGAAAAAATTTGCTGGTATTACAGCGATTGAATTGTCTAATGGTGATTTCCATGTCATTAAGGGCAAGGCATTGATCATCGCAACTGGCGGTGCGGGCAGAATTTACAGTTTTTCAACATATGGATTTTCATCTACGCCTGACGGTCTTGATATGGCGTACAGGGCAGGACTTGCTCTCAAGGATATGGAATTTGTCCAATTTCACCCAACAGGAATTATGCCCTCTGGCATATTGATAACGGAGGGAGCCAGAGGAGAGGGAGCTTATCTTCTCAACAAGGACGGTGACAGATTTATGAAAAAATATGCTTCCAAACTAATGGAACTTGCTCCAAGAGACATAGTATCAAGATCAATAATGACTGAGATTAAGGAGGGTCGTGGATTCAAGCATGAAACAGGAGTAGATTGTATGAAGCTTGACCTTAGGCATGTTGGTGATAAAATAATAAAACAAAAACTTGGTGGTATTCGTGAAATATCACTAAAATTTTCAGGTGTGGATCCAGCAAAAGATCTATTAGATATTCGACCTGTTTGCCATTATATGATGGGTGGAATTCATACTGACATAAATGGTGCCTCAGAACTTCAAGGAGTGTGGGCTGCTGGGGAAGCAGCATGTGTCAGCATTCATGGTTCAAACAGATTAGGAGCAAATTCCACTTCAGAATGTCTAGTTTGGGGGAAAATAACGGGAGACGAGGCTGTAAATTACATAGAGAAAGGATCCTCTGTAGCATCATTTCCAACCGATTTGGTAAACGCAGAAGAAAAAAGAATCTACGATGGTATTTTTAGAGGAAAGGGTCAAGTCAACCCATATGAAGTAAGACAGAAACTTACTGATACATTAAATGACAAAGCCTATGTTTATAGAAATCAAACTGACTTGTTAGAAGGATTAAAAAAAGTTCGTGAATTAAAGGCAATGACTTGGAAGCATGTAGATGATCAAGCAAAGGAATACAATACAAATTTTTCAAATGTAATGGAATTAGATTCGATGTTTAGAGTGGCTGAAGTTGTTTTGATTGGAGCAATCAATAGAAAGGAATCTCGTGGATCCCATGCCAGAACTGATTTCCCAAAGCGGGATGATAAAAAATTCTTGCATCATACATTGGCATATTATGATCCTGAGGAGCCGATCATGAAAAAACACCCAGTAACAATAACTAATTACAAACCTGTGGAGAGAAAATACTAGATGGAAAAAGATCGCAAAGAGGGAATCAAAGGAATGGCAAATCCAGGTCGGTATGGAATAGAACGTGTAGCATATTGGTTAATGAGAATTACCGGTCTTGGACTGTTAGTTTATTTCATCGGTCATATTTACGAGACAAGCAGTCTACTTGATGGAAAAGCAGCTTGGAATTCCATGTTAGAGTTAACACAAACAACAGAAGGTCACATATTCTTGGCGCTAGTTATTGGCATGTGTGTATTCCATACAGGTAATGGAATTAGATTAATGATTGCGGAAGCGGGGTTCGGGTTTGGCAAAGCACGTAGACCTGATTATCCCTATACTCCAAGTTCACTTAACATGAAGAATAAACTTTGCATTTATGTTTCGATTGGCCTCGCTGCGCTAGCTATGATGTATGGTTTGGGAGTGATGTATGATGTCTAGTATAATGCGTGAAAGTCATATAATGAAAATTCATTATTTGACTGCACTAGTAGCTGTTGGATTTGTAATTATTCATATTATGGTTAGAGTTATGCAGGGATTTTCAGATTCGCTGCTATTTGATAATGTAATTGCAAATTACAAATCTATTCCATATGCTATAGTGTTAGAGGCTATGCTAATACTCATCTCAGTGCATGGATTCAATGGTTTACGTATAATCTTACTTGAGATAAAACAGGGACGTGTATATGAAAATGCAGTAACATATGGATGCTTAGCGGCAATGATTATTCTTATTGCGTATGGTTCTAGAACAATAATAATGGCAAGTATGGGAATGGTCTGACATGGCAGCAATATTTCCAGTATCATCACAAGAAAAACATGAAAAAACAAAACCATCTACCAAGTCTATAACTCTTAGAATTTCTAAATTTAATCCTGGCAAGGATCATGCTACAACATTCTTAGAATTTCCAGTATCGTATGAGAAGTGGACCACTGTATTGGATGCAATTTTAGAAGTAAAAAATTACCATGATCATTCAATAGGTGTACGCTATTCGTGCAGACAGGCAATGTGTGGTTCATGCGGCATGATCATTAACGGTAAACCAAAACTTGCGTGTTTTACAAAAATATCTGAATTAGATTCAGATGTGGTTACTGTTGAACCAATGAACAACTTTCCGCTAATACGCGACTTGGTAGTTGGATTTGAAAAAATGTTCTCAACTCACAAACGAATTAAACCATACATAATTCGTGAAGACTCCGAAATTAGTTCTGGAGCAAAAGAATTTTTGCAAACTCCTGAAGATGTTGAAAAATATATCCAATTTTCAGGCTGTATCAAATGTGGTTTGTGTAACTCTGCCTGTCCTACTATGGCAGTAGATTCTACATTTATCGGACCGCAGGGACTTGCTCAAGCATATCGCTACATCGCGGATAATAGAGATCAAGGCAAAGATGAACGTCTTAGAATTATTGATGAGCGTCATGGCATATGGGGATGCCATTTTGCTGGTTCCTGTAGCCAAGTATGCCCAAAAGGTGTTGATCCTGCAATGGGAATCCAATTGTTACGAGGATATCTGTTAGGATACAGAAAATAATTATTCTTTTTTGTGTGGGTTCGGACTATTGTTTACTTGATTGTTAATCTGCTCAGCCATGAAATGGTTTGAAACATTTACCTTAACATCATCAATACCATCAATCTTCAAAAGATTGTCATGTACATCTTGGCAAATTTTAAATCCGAACACAGCTGGACAGAAAGGACTGGTTAGATGCAGATCAACTTTTACACCACTATCCTGAATATCAACTTCGTCGATTAATTCTAATTCAGTAATTGACACGTTTATCTCAGGGTCTACAATTGCTGATAGCTCATCGAAAATTTTCACTCTTAGCTGCTTCATCTCTTGTGCCATAAACATCAAAACTATTTATGCTATATATAGCCATTATTACTTTTACATATAATGTATCGTTCAAGGCTAGGAAAAAACTTAGGAAAGGTAACATTGGATTACGTATCGTCATTAAATGACGATGTAGAAATTGCACTCTATGACATTCTAGGAAGCCAGGCACACACAATAATGCTTTACGAAAACAAAATCATAACAAAGAAAGAGATAAAAAAAATCCTAAATGGACTTGAAGGGTTAAAAAAAGAAAAATTTGACAAGAAAACTGACTCGGAAGATATCCACGAGCTAATAGAATCTCTGATAATTAAAAAAATAGGAATCGATGTAGGTGGAAAAATGCACACCGCACGATCAAGAAATGATCAAGTGGCATTAGACATACGCATGAAAATTCGTGATGATATCAATATTGTGTGTCAATGTCTGTTGGATACCATAAAATCACTTGTGGTATTAGCTAAAAAACACCAAGAGACTATAATTCCGCTATATACACATCTTCAACAGGCTCAGGTTGGTCTATTCTCTCACTATCTTCTATCTTATGCTGATGCTCTGTTCAGGGATCTTGACAGGCTTTATGTTACATATGGTAGGGTAAATGAAAATCCACTGGGCGCTGGACCGATCGGTGGTACAAGTATACCTATTGATAGGATTAGCACTGGAAAAATGCTAGGATTGAAAGGAATTGTTGAAAACTCGATTGATGCAACAACTACAAGGGATTCTGCAGTTGAATATATTGCGGCTATTGCAATTCTAATGACAAATTTAAGCAGGGTTTCAAAAGATTTTTCCATATGGTCTACTTCAGAGTTTTCTTTCCTAGAGTTGTCTGATGAATTTACTTCCCCGTCAAGCGTAATGCCACAAAAGAAAAATCCTGACATTCTAGAACTTACACGTGGAAAAACATCACATGTGATTGGTAGTTTAACGTCGATGCTTTCAACAATACAAGGACTTCCATCAGGTTATAGCAGGGACCTGCAACAGCTCAACCCATCTATCTGGTCTGCCTCTAAAATTGCTATATCTGCACTTTTGATTATGGAATCTATGTTGAAAACAGTTGTAATTAATAAAAAAAATATGAGAAAAGCGGCGGAAGATGGATATCTTATAGCACTCGATCTAGCTGAAAAATTAGTCCATCATGACATATCGTTTAGGAAATCTCATCAAATAATTGGACGAGTTGTCAAACTCGCACATAAATCAGGAAAACCTATTTCTAAATTGAACGAATCTGAGGTAAAAAAAGTGATAAAAGATAAGAAAGTTAGTTTGAAACTTCTTATGGAACTAATACGAACTACAACACTTACATCTTCACTTCATGAAAGGAAATCTCAAGGCTCTTCTGGAATATCAGAACAAAAAAGGATGATTAAACATAGAATGGGAAAAATAAATGCATATCAAACAGGGGTTAAAAACCGAAGCGACCAAGTACAAAACTCGCTAAATAAGCTGAATCAAAAAGTAAAACAATTAACTAGATAAGGCGGGTCTAATGGGATTTGAACCCATGACAGCCGGATTAAGAGTCCGGTGCGCTACCTGGCTGCGCTATAGACCCATAAAAAGAGAAAATAATACTGTCTTTATTTAAACTTGGGATGAGAACTCAGTTCTTAATTTCTACTTGATTTTGATCATACTTTTCAAGAATTGAAGTGAGTACTTTGGAAACTGGAATGTTATTCATCTTCTTCTTTTCGGCTAGAAGTTTTTGGTATGCGTCAAGAGTAATGTATACTGGTATTGAGCCGTTTCCTTCCAGCAAGCCTCTAACGTTGTAAAGGGCGTTTTCCATTCCCCTTTCAGCACTCTTAGCAAACTTTAGTTTATCAATAATTCCTCCTAATGGACCAAGTGGCATTTCGTAATCCACAGTCATTGTTACACGAGTAAGATTGTCATCCAATGCTTTGAACTCGTTTGTAATCTCCCATCTCTTGAATTTTCCCTTAATCATCTTTGCAGATATTTTTTCATTTCTGTCAAACTGTGTGGTCTCACAATCCCACGTTAGACGCCTTCCATCAAAGTCTCCTATTATTCTGAATGTGGTTCCTACTCCCATTCCTTCTTTGATGTCCATGGGAATGACTGTCATTCCAACGCGTTCTTGATCCTTTAATTGGTCAGAAACGTGTTCTGGTCTTGCAAAATACGTAAACACAGTATCAACCGGAGCCTTGATCTCGATTGATTTACTAACTAAGGTCAATGTTGGTAAATCTTTTCAGTATAGATTTAAAGCTTTTGGCAAATACCGCCAGCAGATTCCTTTACAATATATTGATTATAATTTGTAAGAAAGAAAATGCAAATAATGAAACTCTTTTTTTTGTTTTTTGTAATTATACCAATGATCAACCTGATCCCTGGAGCTGAAGCACACTCAATGTTTAATTCAGGAGAAGAATGGATAGGAGATCATCGAATTCAAATCGCTACGCTCCCTGAAATACCAGCTGTTGATGAAGAAATTCAAGTTCTTTTCCAAGTTGTAGACGCTGATTTTCAAGAACTAGATCAATTTACGTTGGGAATTAGGATTTTTTATGATGGAGAGCAAATTGATGCTGTCATACCTAAGATGTATCAAAACGGGCATATGGAAATGGATTATATTTTTGAAATGTCAGGAAACCATGTTTTTAGAGTTGATCTATATGATATTGCCGATGATGGACAACCACTTACTTACACATTTAACATAAGCTCCCAGAATACATTTGGGTTTGTTTTCATTAGTGCAGTTACAATGGGCGGAATGATGACTGCAATAATATTCGTTTACGTATATTGGTCAAAGCGTAGATCAAAATCTAAACAGTAGTCTGAATAGATTTTGGTTTCAGTCTGAATGCAAACAACGTAGTTAACAGAACCATGGCAAAAAGCAATATTCCAATGCCAAAATGAATGGATACCAACACGGCATGCAGCAGCGTGTCTATTACCAATGCACCTAGTGTTATCTGGGTTACGACAAATATAGCTGCCAGAGTTCCAGTAGTTCTAATCCTCCAATGAGAACCTGCTGTAATCCAAGAACCCACAGCGGTAGCTATTACCAATACTCCAGTAGTTGCAGCAATCAGTCTATGTGACCATTCAATAAAGTATTCTTCGTTAGGCAAAATTCCATTTGGGCATAACGGCCAATCTGGACAAGTTAATCCAAGTCCTGCTGCAGAGATATATCCGCCTATAACCATCAAAGAATAAAGAACTACCAAAGATGTTAACGCTAAATATTTTAATTTCAAGTTACTCTACTATGATTGTTCCAACCATACCCAGTTCTCTGTGACCTGGGACAGTACAGATGTAATAGTATGTTCCTGGCTCACCCGGAATAAATTGAGAAGTTCCACCTTCGCCAGGCTTTAATGGATTATTTGCAGCAGCAACATCTGTTCCAGATAATATTCCACCAAATCCCTCTTCATTCAGTGTAACACCAAATGCATGGAATGATTTTCCAGCATTTAAAATATTAAAGATTATTCTGTCGCCAACTTTGGCATTAATTGTTGGGTTATTTCCTGGTTCGCCAGGCAATGCATTAAAAGCCAATGTCCTAAAGTCCTTTGATTCAATAAAGTCTAACGTTACCGGTATGTCAGCACCCGTTTGCGCTACAGCGGGTGCAGCTTCTTCATCAGTGATACCAGCAAAAGCTTTTCCTGCGGGAGAAAGTTCTGAAATCCAGTAATCTCCAAGAGCAAAGAAGATCACTCCACCCACCACAACTAGGCCAACCAATATTATCATAAGTTTTGCAGCTCTTCCGGGAGAAGTTCTGTAAACTGTTTCATCGTATTCGCTCATCTTATCACCTAATATCCACCCTCTCCATGTTGTGGATTACGCTGTGCGAACGGATAGTAATATTTTCCACCAAGTCCAAATGGATCTTCCAGATTGGCAGGCTTGCCTTTAGCCATACTGTAAATCATGTTGCCCAAAAATATGACCATACCTACAAGTATGATCATAGCACCTACGCTAATGAGTGCATTCATGGATATCCATGAGTCTATCTCCGGATAATCATAAATTCTTCTTGGCATACCAAACAGTCCCAATATGTGTTGGGTGAAGAATGTAATGCAAGCACCAACAAACGCCAAGATAAAGTGTACAACTCCCCACTTTTCATTATACATTCTACCAGTTATGTATGGGAATAGATAATAGACAAATCCAATTGTACCAAATGCAATTGTTCCAAATACGAACAGATGGAAGTGTCCAACAACCCAGTAAGAGTCATGTGTGATAAAGTCTAATGGCATTGCTGTATTCACAACACCGCCAGCTCCCGCTGCGAAGAACAGTGCGATTCCGCCAACTGCAAACATCATTGGTGTTGCAAACTTAATTCTGCCATTCCACATCGTAGCGAGAAAGTTGAAAACGTGCATTGCAGAAGCAGGTACAGCTGCCAATGTTCCAACCATAAACACAGTCTTCTCGGTAAATGACATTCCTGTGGCAAACATGTGGTGAGCCCAAGATGCAAATGAAACTAGAGCCAAAATAATAAAAGCTGCAACTCCGGACGAGTGACTGAAAATAGGTCTTCGTGAAAACCTAGGTATGATCTCATACATCATTCCTATTGCAGGAATGACAAGCACATACACCTCAGGATGGAAAGTAAACCAAAACAGGTGTGAATATGCAATTGGATCTCCGCCCATAGCTGGATTGAAAAATCCTGAGACACCCAATCTGTCTGTCAACAACATCAAAAGTGCGGCTGCAAACGTTGGCATGGCAGCAAGTACAATTATAGATGATGTCAAAAATGACCATGCCAGTAGTGGTACCTTGCCAAGCGACAAATCCGGATGTTTGCACTTCAATATAGTCACAACAAAGTTGATAGAGCTAAGAATTGATGAAACGCCCAGCACTTTTAGTCCGAAGATCCACATTTCCGCTGCTGGAGCAGGAGCACTGATAACAGAGTAAGGTGGATTAGCATACCATCCAAAGTCAGCCATTCCAAGCCATACAAGTGCGGCTGCTGGCGGAATCATCCAGAACGCAATTGCGTTAAGTTTTGGATAAGCCATATCTTTGTATCTCACCATAATTGGAACAAGATAGTTCCCAACGGCAGCTGCAGATGGAAGCAAAAATAAGAAGATCATAGTAGTTCCATGGGCTGTAAACAGTCTGTTATACGTCATGGAATCTTCAATGAGTTGTATACCAGGAGCAAACAACTCAATACGAAGTGCAATAGCCATTGCACCGCCTACAAACATGGCAAGAAGAGAAAAAACCAAGTAAAGAAGTCCAACATCTGTGTGATGCGTTGAAAACATTATTTGCCAAATTGGACGTGGTCTTGCAAGTTCTAGAACCATTTTCTATCCTCCATACTTTGGTATGATTTTTGGACTGAAATTAAATGTGACATCATTAAACACCCTCCACAAAAAGTTTTGCACGCATATTATAATGAATTAAACCACAATATTCCCTACACTGAATATCGAACTCGCCAGCCTCATTAGGAGAAAACCATACAGTGTTGATTCTTCCGGGAATCGCATCCATCAATACAACAAATTCAGGTATGTTGAAATTGTGAACGACATCCTTGCTTTGAATTTCAAATTTGTAAGCATGGTCCTTTTTCAAATGAAGTTCGCCCACTTCCTTTGTACCATCCTCATGCTCAAAACTCCAAAACCACTGCTGAGCAGTTACTTTGATAATTTCAGCATCTTCAGGAGCATGGTCGATAATCCTCTCAACATTCCATGCTTCTGCACCAACATAAATCAAAAGCGCAGTTACTACACCAAGATAGATCCATTCGGCCCAGTTTGAATGTGCCATGTTAGAACTCTCCCTTCTCTTCGTATTCTGTTGGCTTTGAATTTGGATTAGATTCTCTAAATCTCCAGACCTGCCACACCATAGTTCCGGCTATAACGCCTCCTACTACAAATGCAACTGTCATCATACGGAAGAATAGATTCCAGATTTCAGCCTTCCTGTCTATATATTCACCAGCAGTCTCAGCTGCAAATGCCAAACTAATAGTTGGAATTATGAATAAAGTCGCAATGATGATTGATAAATGAAATATTTTGCTCATTATCGTTGTTTTGAGGTGTTGCCCGATATAATTTAAAATTTATGGAAGATTTAGATTTACCAAGTTTGATAATATCGATCAATATCCATTGCATTGATTGCTGAAAGAGAAAATTTATTCTCATGCTCTTTGATTATGGTAAGAGAAGCATTTGCGATAATTAATTCAAACAAAGTTTTTGGTTTTAGATCCATTACTATAGAAAGCATTGATTTGATTGGATCCATATGAGTCACAAGTATCACGTTTTCATTCTTGTGTTTTTTAACAACATGAGTCACCATGTCTAGGATACGCCTTTGCACCTCTAGAAATGTCTCTACTTCATGTTCGGCAATGACAGGATCATTTTCATAAAACTTCAAAAATATATTGCCATATTTGGCAAACATATCATCATAATTCATACGAGTAAATCTTCCCATATCTATTTCGGTAATCCTGTCATCTAATTCATAGTCCAATGAATTATTTTTTGCAACAATTTCTGCTGTATGGCTTGCGCGTTCTATAGGGCTAGAATAGATAGCCGATATGTCAAGAGACTTGAGATATTTTGCTATACTTTCTGCTTGTTCGATGCCTGCTTTGGTTAGATGTACACCTTCAGTACGTCCCGCAAGAATTCGTTTAGTGTTATTTTCTGCCTGTGCATGTCTTAGGAATATTATCATTTCCAGCTCGATTTGATTTCCTACATAAAGATAATAATAACATTGTTAGATTCACTTCATGAAAATCGGTATAATTGGCGGAACTGGGGGAATGGGTAAAGGTTTTGCAATAAGATGGTGTAAAAAACATCAAGTAATAATTGGTTCACGTGATGCAGAACGTGCAGCAACTGCTGCAAATGAATATTCTAGCCTAGCTAAAGATGCCTATGGAAACATTAATGGGACAATTTCAGGGAAGGACAACCTTTCAGTTGCAAAAGAATCAGATGTTTTAGTTTTATCAATTCCATATGAAAATATCGATACAACCTGCTCACAGTTATTATCTGAGGTTAGTGACCAATGCGTTGTAATTTCACCTATTGTTCCAATAACAAAAACTGATATCGGTTTTGAATGCGTAGCAATCAAAGACAATAAGGCATTTTCACACCAAACAGTTGAGAAACATATGAAAGATAAAACAAAACTAGTTTCTGCGTTTCATGTGATTTCAGAAAAAAAACTTGTGAATCCTACTTTATCTTTAGATTATGACATTTTTGTTGCTGGTGATGATAAAGATTCAGTCGAGATAGTCAATGGTTTAATTAACGAAATTGAGGGGTTACGCCCAATTTACTTGGGTCCTGGAGCATTGGCATATCTTGTTGAAATGTCAACGCCGTTGCTACTAAATGCAATGATCAGAAACAAAATGAAAAATCCTGGAATTAAACTTGTTTAAAATATACAAATAGAAAAAATAGTCATGAGTGAAGAATATCCTCGCCGTGGAAGAAATTGGTTAACAGCAATGGGTGTTTTATTTTTAGTTGTTGCAGCGGTAACATTGGTTAGAGATATTATTATTTGGAGTCCTGATTTTGTTTTTCAGTTTTTTTTTGATTCAGAAATTAATGCTCAAAAAGTTTCACTAGGAGCAATTGCGTTTGGAGCGTTTATGGTAGTGCTAGGATTTGGAAAGAAAAATGTCCAAGCAAGATGAATTTCTTCGAAGCTAAAATACGCTAAGGCTTGTAACTGCTGACAAAATCTTCAATTTTATCTAAGGCAGAATTTAGTTTTTCCATATTTGGAAGAAATACCAATCTAAAATACCCACTGCCATATTTTGTACCAAAGCCAGAGCCATGAACAGCAAGTACTCCCTTTGACTTTAATAAATTTAAGACAAACTCTTTGTCTGACTTGAATGGATTATTTTCTATTTTTGGAAATACGTAAAATGCTCCTTTTGGATTAGAGCATGAAATTCCCGGCATTGAATTTAGTCGCTTGACAACCAAGTCTCTGTGTTTTTTTAACTCAGATACAAATTCGGATATGTATTCTTGTGGTCCTCGTAGAGATTCTAACGCAGCATACTGTACTGGATGGTTTGTTGATATTCTAACACGGGCCAATTTTGGTAAGTGTTCTCTAATTGGAGCAAGTTGTGGCGAACTATTGAATGCAATGTATCCTATTCTCCACCCTGACATCAAGTGCACTTTGGAAAATCCATTTAAGATAATAACAGGAGAATCGCCTGCAACTTTTCCAATTCCTACAAATTTTTTATCAAATACAATCTGGTCGTAAATTTCATCACAAATAATATACAAGTTATTCTCGTTTGCAACATCGATTAATTTTTTGAGTGAGTCCTCTTCAAAGACAGCACCAGTTGGGTTGTTAGGACTGATAAGGCAGATTGCAACTGTTTTTGGTGTAATTTTTGATTTGATATCAGCAATGTCAGGAGTTGAGTTTTCTAGGTCCACGGAAAATTCAATGGGTATTCCACCGTGTAGTCTTATGTAAGATGCATATGGTGGATAATAAGGACCTGGAAGCAAAACCTCGTCACCTTCTTCAACGATGGAAGACATAACCATGTCCAATCCTTCTGAGACTCCGTTTGTAACCAAAACATCATCGGCACCAATTGAAAATCCTTTTGAGTTTTCTTTTTTGGCAATCGCAGTTCGTAATTCTTGAATCCCCTCAGATGCAGAATAATAATTCTGATCTTTTTTTATGGCATCAATAAAAGCCTGTTTTACATTTTCAGGAGGATGAAATCCATACTGTGCTGGATCACCAATATTTAGATAATCTATCGTCCTTCCTTGCTTTTCTAAATCCTTGGCAGCTGAAACTATATCTCGTATAGCATACTCAACGCCTGAAACTTTTTTTGATACTTTCATAATTTAGACAAATATTTAGACCTGTTAAATTCTTACTTGTTTGGACCCGTTGCATAGCCTGGATAGTGCGGGTGGCTTCGGACCACCAGGTCAAGGGTTCGAATCCCTTCGGGCCCTTTCTAATTAAGTTCAAAAAAATCATATCAAACACTTAACTATATTAGAAGATTCTTTCTTTAATTTTTTATGAGTCCGGGAATTGGTCTTATGAAAAGAAGGCTTGAAACAAAAGAGTCTGCTATCTCATTAGCTATTTCAGGAATTACAAAAAAGTTCAACGTGCAAGCAAACGAAATACAAAGTTTAGAGACAAAGTATGATGATGATACAGGAGATTGGTATGTTGCATTAGGCTGGAAAGACAAAAAAGCTATAATAAGAATGGATTCTGTTCAAGCAACAATTTTAGAAATTAATGAAATCTAGTTAGATTTTTTAAAATCCACGTTTGGTGTTTCGTTTTGATTTGCGATAACTAACAAGCCTCCTTCGTTTAGTTGCTTTAAAAGCTGCATTACCTCTTTTTCTACTTGAGAGCGTTGCAGTCCTGTCTGTTGCGCAAAAAGTTCTACTAATTCTGTAACCTTTCTCTTTCCATTACATGATCTCCAAAAGTCGATAATTGCCTGGTTTACCATAAATCCCTGGTCATGTTCGTTAACCAGCATAATAGAACCGTCTTCTTGTTTCACCGTTTTGCCTACTCCTTGTGGTAATGCAACTTCATAATCAAGTGGTGCCGGTGTGCTTAGTCCCCCCATATTTTTCATCATGGACTTTGCTTCATCAGATATTTTATCCATTGACCAAGGAGGATCCCATACAATATCGACATTAACGTTGTTAACCCCAGATACCTTTCTGGTGTATCTTTTTACGTCATCTACCATAGTATCATGGAGCGGACAACCTTTTGTTGTCATGGTCATTTTGATATTAACATCATTTTTTTCAGATATGTCAATACCATAAATTAAGCCCAAATCAACTATTGATATTGGAATCTCAGGATCCATACATTGTTTTAAAGAGGCTCTAACTTGTTCTCCAGTAACTTTGCTCATTTTATTTTTTAATTTCAAATAAATAAAAACTTTCTATTAGTTAGCTTCGAATAATTTTTTGATAGAATCCTCATATGGCGGTTTTACCACGCCATTTTCTGTTATAATTCCAGAAATTAGTTCAGGTGGGGTTATATCAAAGGCAGGGTTGATAACATCAATTCCATCAGGTGCCGTTTTTTTATCTCCAATTCCGGTTACTTCGCTTGCGCTTCTTTGTTCTATTGTGACGTCCTCATGTCTACTCTCAAGATCGAACGTTGACAGTGGTGCTGCAACATAAAATGGAATGTTATGCTGTTTTGCCATAGTAGCAACTTGATACGTCCCAATTTTGTTGAATACATGACCTGTTCGCAGAATTCTATCCGCACCAACTATAACTCCATTTACAAGACCATTTGCCATGGTATAACCAACTGCTGTATCCGGAATTAGAGTAACATCTATCCCATCGTGTTTTAGCTCAAAAGCTGTAAGCCTTGAACCCTGCTGGACTGGTCTTGTCTCTGTGGCAATAACTTTGATGTTTTTTCCGCTTTCTTTTGTTGCACGAATCACTCCCAATGCAGTACCATAACCGACTGTAGCTAAGGCACCTGCATTACAATGAGTCATTATGGTATCATTATCATCAAAAAGTTCTGAACCATTCTTTCCTATAGACATGTTAATTTTGATATCTTCTTCTTCCATCCGTTTGTCATCTTCTACAACTGCT
>ERZ813253.259-NODE-259-length-20578-cov-7.101853_pt1 | contig 20578 bp, 17 predicted proteins | sample MGYA00520893_ERZ813253 | MGnify/ENA primary metagenome ERZ813253 (study PRJEB31669, sample SAMD00080414) | marine metagenome | biome: oceanic hadal pelagic zone biome; feature: marine hadalpelagic zone; material: sea water | place: Pacific Ocean:Izu-Bonin Trench...
GGATAAGGCTTCGTCATAATCAGCGACTATAATGACACACGCCATAGGTGCAAAAAGTTCCTCACGATTAAGCCTCATAGAATTATCGCCACCAATCAGCAAAGCTGGCTTCATATAGTACCCCGGTGTTGTCAATTCAAGCGTATCGCCACCACAGACCACTTCACAACCCTCATCACGCGCCAATTGCATGTAATCAAGATTAGAAGCTAATTGATCTGCACTAGCTGCAGGACCAATCTGTGTGCCTTCTTCCAGTGCGTGACCCACTTTAAGGGCTGAAGTAGAAGCCGACATTCTCTCGACAAACTCATCATGAATAGACCGATGAACAACCAAGCGTGAAGACGCTGTACATTTTTGACCAGTAGAACCAAAAGCACCGCCTGTAGCTGCTGCAACTGCAACATCAATATCAGCATCATCCATCACCACTAACGGATTCTTTGAGCCCAATTCTAATTGAAATTTGGTTAAATTTTGTGCCGCAGCACTGGCAATTTGACGACCCACGTCATATGAACCAGTAAAGCTGATTGCATGAACTTTGGGACTTTCGACCAATGCTTGGCCAATTGAGCTGCCAGAACCCATTACCAAATTAAACAAACCCTTAGGTATATCTTGTTTTGCAATAATCTCAGTTAAGGCTACTGAACTGGCGGGTGTTAAGTTGGCTGGCTTCCAGATAACTGCATTACCAAATGCTAAAGCCGGTGCAATCTTCCAACTGGCTGTTGCCATTGGAAAGTTCCAAGGTGAGATAATTGCCACCGTACCCATTGGCTCACGGCGCACATCCACTTCAATATTGGGTCTCACAGAGTCAGCTGTATCACCACTTTGTCGTAGTACTTCCGCGGCGTAATAAGTGAAAAATTGTCCAGCACGATAAACTTCGCCTTTGCCTTCAGCCACTGGCTTGCCTTCTTCGCGGGAGAGTAATTCACCTAACTCAGTACTGCGAACCATCATTTCTTCGCCAATCTTCATCAATACTGCCTGACGCTGTTCAAGGCCGGTTGCCGCCCATTGTTTTTGTGCAATTTGTGTAACATTAAGGGCATCATCTAATTGGGCATAACTCGCTTGCGCGTATTGACCAATAATGTCAGTGGTGTCCGACGGATTAACATTGGTAATTGTACTAACACCTTCAGTCCAGTCGCCGGCAATGTAATTTTTTGATAAATTTGACATAGTAAGTTAGTAAGTTAGTAGTGAAACAATAAATTAATTTTAGTCTTTCTTAAGACTTATTAAGCGACTAGACTGGTTTATGACTTTTGATAATACCCCTTCTACCTCCCTGAAGCGGCCAATTAAATGTATTTTCGAAAAGCTACGTCGTGTTAGATATAAAACCTGTTTAATACGAGTACTTTATCGATAAAAATACAGGGCAAATCCATCTCAGCAAGCCCAGTATGTATGATGACCAAATCCGTATGTTATGCTTTTTTTTCTTGCAAGGCTCGAAGTTCTCTCAAGGGGATATGACAGGCTATTTCATGACCGTCCATTGTCATCTGCCAAGGTGGAACTTCCTGATCACACACTTTACCAATTCGTCTTGAACAACGCCGTTGAAACGGGCAGCCGGTTGTGGGCGGCGACAGCTCGAGAATATCTTCGGCAACCAGTTTTGGCCTCACGTCTGGGTCCGGTTCGAGAACCGCGCCCAGTAACGCTTCGGTGTAGGGATGAGACGGGATGCCGAAAACATTTTCAGATGGCCCGGTTTCACAAAGTCGACCTAGATAAAGTACAGCGACCCTATCGGCTACTGCCCGGACAACGGACAGGTCATGAGACACGAATATATACGTCGTGAATCGTTCGCCCTGAAGCTCTGTGAGCAATTCCAGCACCGCGGCCTGAACCGAGACATCAAGGGCAGATGTGACTTCATCACAAAGCACCAGATCAGGTGCGGCGGCGAAGGCGCGCGCGATTGCTACTCGTTGCTTTTCTCCGCCCGACAATTGGCTTGGCAGTCGTTCCAGATAATCGGTCCGCAAGCGCACCCGGTTCAGCAGCGCCTCGGTCCTGTCACGTAATTCCTGCCCCTGAAGGCCAAAGTACAATTTCAGCGGCTGGGCCAGTATTTCTGCAACAGTATGACGTGGATTCAGCGATGAATCTGGATTCTGAAAAATCATCTGGATACGCCGCAATACGTCCTTGGAGCGTTTGTCGACGATCTGGTTTAAATTCTCGGAACTGTCAAATTTGATTGTTCCATTTACCGGTGTGATAAGCCCTGCAATGGCACGCAGGATCGTTGATTTGCCGCTGCCGGATTCGCCAACAAGGCCGATTGTCTCGCCTCTTGCGATTTTCAGGTCAATTCGGTCGACGGTTGCCGGCGCCTTGGACTGTTTCCCCAGGATTTGGTCAAGTATCCTTGGCTTGGTATAGCTGATCGCCACCTGGTCTAAATTCAGCAAGATATCCGCCTGATCTGCAATATTTGACTCGCGGCGAGTGGGCATTTCGACCGGCGGTAGTTGGTCAATTTTTTGATAGAAATGACACCTTACAAGTTCAGACTTTGCCGTCACTTCAAGCGCCGGGCGCTCTTCATAGCAGCGGTGCTCTGCCATCGAACACCGGTCGACGAATGCACAGCCTTTTCCGACACCTCCCGGTGCCGGCGGTTGACCCGGCATCGACGGCGGCACAACGGCGTCCTTCAGTCTCGGGATCGACGAGAGCAATCCACGTGCATAGGGGTGCACGGGACGTTTCAAGACCTGATTGGCGGTACCACTGAAAACGATCTCCCCGGCATACATCACCACCACTTGGTCACAGACCTGTGCGATGGCACCAAGATCGTGACTAACATAAACCATAGCGGTTCCGGTTTCCAAGGCCAACGCCCTGAGCAATTCGAGAACGTGAGCCTGTGTGGTGACATCCAGTCCGGTAGTGGGTTCATCAAGCAACAGAACATCCGGTTCAGCGGCCAGCGCCATAGCAATGGCACCCCGCTGTTGTTGACCGCCGGACAGTTCATGGGGGTAACGGGCAAGCAGAATTTCGGGCTCGGGAAGGCGAACCTGTGTGAGCAACTCGACGGCACGAGCGTACCACTGTTCTTTTGGCAAATTGGTATGAAGCCTCAAAGCCTCGATGATTTGTTTGCCAATTCGCATTGTCGGCGTCAGTGACTGACCCGCGTTTTGAGGGATTAGTGCCAGATCCCCCCCACGGATGGATTCAAGTTCGCTATCGTTCAGGCTGAACATATCTTGGCCTTTGAACAGGCTGACACCATTCAGGACCCGCAGCGGTGGCTTTAAAAATCCCATCATGGCTAGCGCCAGAGTGCTTTTGCCACAACCTGATTCACCTACTAATCCGATGGTTTCGCCGGGATACAGGGTTAAATCAATATTGCGTAGAATTGGCAGTGTATCCCCTGCATGATTGTCAAACCCGATGCTTAGATCTTTCACTTCGATAAGGGGGGGCGTGGTATTCATGTTAAACTGGGGCCTTCTGAGCGCGATCAATACCTAATGCTTTTGCCAACGCATCGGCGCTAAGATTGATTCCAATTATAAGGGTGCTGAGTGCAACGACCGGGGCGAGTACGGCCAGCGGTGCAATAGCCATATAGCTTCGCGAACCGGAAATCATAAGGCCCCAATCGGCCGCAGGCGGAGCAACTCCAAAGCCCAGAAAAGACAGTGAACTGAATGCTAGCAACATCCATGACCAGCGCATTGCGCCTTCAACCAACAAAATATCCAATACATTTGGCAGTAATTCTTTACGTACGATTGTCACTCTGGATTCACCGCGTGCCCGGGCAGCGGTTATATAATCCAGCGCGACTACGTCATGTGTTGCAGCGCGTGACATGCGGACCACCGGTATCCCATAAAAAAACGCTAATGTCGGGATCAAAATTGCGTTTCCGAGGCCGACGACGGATACGATTAACAACAAAAACAATATCCACGGAATCGAAAGGAAGGCATCGACCAAACGCAAGATCGAATTTTCTATCCAGCCACCTATTAGCCCAAGTAAAATCCCAAGCATCCCACCCCAGGCAATAGCCAGAAATGTTGCGACGATTGTGACCATAAGGGCTTGTCGCCCTCCTAACATCGTGCGTGACAGAATATCACGACCAAGGTTGTCAGTACCCAGCCAATGCAGCGCGGATGGGCCTTTAAGAATAAGGTCCGCGTCCATAACCTTAAAATCATATGGAGTTATAGCCGGAGAGATGATTGCCAGAATGATATGAAAGCAAACAAGAGAAAGCCCAAGCTTACCAGAGGGACGGGATAACATGTCTGCCAACACTTTATATAGTGATGCAAAAACTCCCCTGGATTTAGCGAAATTTTCCAACTTCATGTTCATCTTCTCATCGTCCTCAGTCTAGGATTTGCTACAAGGGTCAACAAATCTGCAAACAAATTCAGTCCGATGTAGACGGCGGCCAAAAGTAGAGCGATGGCCTGAACCAAAGCGAGATCGCGATCTGAAATGGCGTCTATTGTTAGCCTACCGAGACCCGGGTAGTTAAACACGACTTCAATCACAACTACGCCACCCAGTAACCAAGCTATCGTTAACGCGACAAGATTGATTGTTGGCAACAGCGCGTTTGGTAAAACATGTTTGAAAACCATCCTCCAGTAGGGAACCCCTTTCAGGATCGCCATCTGGATGTAGTCACTTCCCATAACATTGATCACACTGGTACGTACCATGCGAAGAATATGTGCGGTCATCACCAGCGCAAGTGCTGCAACAGGCAGTATAATATCTGACAGGAATTCAATCATAGGCGCGTTTGGCGGTGTCGTTACAATTCCCGGAACCCAGCCGAGCCATATAGAAAACACCAATATCAACAGTGTCGCGTTCACAAACTCCGGGATGGTCATAGCAATAATCGCAATCATGGAAATCCAGAGATCAGGCCGTCGATCCCGCCAAAGCCCCGCTATTATGCCAAGGAACAATGCTAATGGTACGCCAATCAAAGTTGCACTCAAACCAAGCAGAAGCGTGTTTCGCAAGCGATTTCCAATGATGTCGGATATTGGCTTATTGCGCTTCATAGATATGCCCAGATCGCCTTTTAATGCGCCCGTCGTCCATTCAGCGTATCGGATTAATGCAGGGCGCTCAATTCCAAAATCTTGACGACAGTTTTCAAGCCTTTGACCACTGGCGAGCCTTCCTAAATAGGCAGTACAGGAATCTCCCGGCAGCGCCTCTACGGAGACGAAAACAATACCGGACACAAACACCAGCGTGACCAGCCCCATCACAATTCTTTGTAAAACAAGTTTGATCATGTTGCCCTCGGTAAACATTTAGATAGTGGTTGCGTGCTAACTGTCATTGTTTTACGCCAAATCAGTGCTCAATTCAATCCAATAGGGTTTATGGTCCGAACCTACCGCATCACGGTCAACCCAGACACGTTCCAGACTATTAGATAAAACTGGCGATACGAAACAATAATCAACACACAAAGGGTGCTCAAGCTCCCTATCTGGTCGATCCGGATAACAACTTACGCGATCACCGGATCGTTCCTTGGCTGCTGTCCAACTGTCCACAAAACTGTCGAAATGCACAACGCGATTCTGGCTGGTGTCTGGTGTACCGACCATTATGTTGTATTCTTCACTATCAGGCTCGAAATTGAAATCACCCATCAAAACAGCTTCTTTGGGTATGATTGGTTCAGACTCGCCATTACTCCAGTTTTGGGCTGCCATCATTATTTTATCCGAGTCGGTTGTTGTTGCTACAGTGCCGGTCCAGGAACCACCACTGACGGGTGCGCACCGGTAGAATTCTAACAGCCGGTTGATCTGTAAAAGTCTGTCGCGGGTTGATGACGCAGAAAGGTGAAGCGAATAAACCATTAATGGTCCGGAAGGCGTATCGACAATGCACTCAATCGCTCCAGTATCCATGTTATAGTCGTTCGAAGTCCCCAGCTTTGGAAACAAAATATAACGCGCCATTCGAATGGGCCAGCGTGACAAAACCATCGGTCCAAATTGGCGGCGGCGATTTATGATTGAACCGTCGCCATTGGTTTTGCTGGCGTCTACGTCAAAGGCCGGGAAATAAAGCCAGTGATACTGTTTTAAATAGCCCGAAATAATTTCAGGTTGATCGGTCATTCCGCTGCGTTTCCAGCATCGATCTACTTCTTGCAATGCAATGATATCAGCGTCTTTGACCGTGTCGGCGATACGCTCAAGATCAATTTTCTGATCAGTACCAAGTCCGAAACGGATATTATAACTTACTAATTTTATATAATTTTTTCCAAAGATAGGTTGGGATGGGGTTAAAGCGAACGGGGTTACCGATTGGATCATCCCGTTCGCCAATTTCTATATTATGTGATCAAAACACACGGCAATGTTAATCGCCGACACTTACATTGTGATATTGAACCGCATCGTCAAACATTGCTGGAAGACCTGTAACCCTTGCGCTTGTCACAACCACTTGATTGATGTGGAACGGGATGAAAGTCCCGCCTTCTTCAAACAATATATTTTGCAGGTCGCCATATAACGCTGTGCGCTTATTCACGTCCATCTCTTGGCCTGCCATTTTCAGCTTCTCGTCGAAAGCTGAATTGTTCAAGAAGCTTTCATTCCAGCTTGCCGTGCTTTTGAATGCCTCATTGAAGACCTGATCGGCTGGTCGTTGACCCCAGCTGGTTGTTACAGCAGGTTCTTTCATCCAGACGTCAGACCAATAACCGTCGGCCGGAGCTTTCACTAGATTGACAGTGATACCTGCCGCAGCAACCTGTTGCTGGTATACCTGAACCATATTGACCCAAAGTGCTCGTAGGTCGCTGGTAACAACATCAATTTCGATACCATTAGGATAACCGGCTTCGGCAAGAAGACGTTTTGCTCCATCAATATCCTGTGGGCAATCTATCTCAGCGCGATACTGATCACCTGACCAGACCGGAGTGTCGCAGGCAACAACCCCGCCACCTTCGCCAAGTAGTAGTTTCACCATCGCTTCACGATCAGTAGCGATGCGCAAGGCTTTGCGAACGCGGACATCATCAAACGGTGCAGTATCCGTTCTGAACACGATAGCAGCTAGCCAGTCGCCGGTCGCTACATGTTGAATCTTGAACTTCGGATTGTTTTCAAACAGAACTTTTTCTTGGGCTGATATATGGCGCAGCATATCAATCTGCCCACTAAGCAATGCCTGAACTCGCGCTTGTGAGTCTGGAATAGCAATTATTTTTATTTCGTCCAGACCCGGCGCACCTTCCCAATAGTCGGGGTTGGCAACCAATATTGTTGTGCCTTCGGGATCAAGTGTTTTCAGCATGAACGGTCCGGTGCCAATGCCAGTCTGACCGATAGTATCGCTCGAACCTGTTGGAGTCATCCGGATGCGGTAATCCATCATCAACAATGGAAAATCTACGTGCGACGCCGACAGTGTAATTTTGACTGTTAAAGAATCGACCGCTTCGATCTTTTCCATAATGGCCAAAACTGATGCGACTGGCGAGTCAAGATCAGGGTCTTTGATCCGATTCAGCAATTCAACCACATCGGCGGCGTCAAAATCGGTACCATCGTGGAACTTGACGCCTTCGCGCAAATTGAAAGTCCAGACATCGGCACTATCATTTGGGTACCATGACACAGCCAGGTCCGGTGATGGTTCACCAGTAGTGGCAGGTCGCACCAAGCGATTCATTGTCTTTTCTGTGACTTGCCAAAACCGTGTTGGGGAAATTGGATCAGCGTTTTCCGATCCTCCAAACCCCAAATCATGTGCAGTAAGGAATGTGCCACCTGCGTACGCAGGCGTAGACATCAGAACTGATGCTCCAAAAAGCATACATAATGCGATAGCAGTATTTGCAAATCTTTTTTGTATGTTAACGTTAGACATTTTTATCTCCTTTTTTTTAGTTAACTTTCTGTCAGTATTGATAAAAAGTTAATTTCGATTATACACATTTAAAGAGTAAGTATTCATTTTGAACTAGAAATCAATGTTTTATTTTTTTAAGACTTTTAGCTTAGTCTTCCTAAGATAAGACTTTTGATAATACCCTACCTCCCTGACTGAGGCGGCTAATTATATACATCTGTCAAATGCTTATTATGCTCATGACAAACATCAATAATACGTCTCATCGTACTAACGCCGCCAACGCGAGTGACCTTCTTACCGAAATCATCTGAAATTCCTTCATTGATGGCCTTGGTGACAGCAGCCAGGCTGGTGGCGAACTCGTCGATATAAAACGGATGAAAAATATTTGCTTTGATTTTTTATTAATTCATCGTATGTCAAGCGGGGCATTTCAAAAACGAAATCCAAATCATGGCAGTTCTGTGAAAGGCGAATGGCGTCAGTTGTGCTCAAGGCGCGGTTGGCATCCAATGTGATTTCGATCTCTGGATTTTTTACCTAAAATGCCTTTCTGACAACGGCAATATCTTCTGCCATAATTCGCCCACCAATCTTTATTTACAGCCTTTCATAGCCTTGCTTTTGTTTTGCCACAACCAAGCGCGCAACTTCTCTGGGACTTCAATACTAATGGTATAACAGCTAGGCAATTTATCACGCTCAGCGATGCCTAACAACTCACACAACGGCGTGTTGTAATGCTTACCGATGATGCCCCACAACGCAATATCAATAACTGCTTTGGCATAATTAAACCCCATCAGTGCGTGGTCACATTGGCCATTACTTCGCAGTTTTGCAATGGACTCCTGGCAATTAAATGAGTCAAAATTTCAGCAAGCGCAACCCTTGACCCCAAAGGTGTGCCCCTCCTAATACACTGGATCCAGTGGGCATGTTTCACCGAAACCGCTGATACCTGAATCGGTAACAACTTCAACAACGGTCGTATCTAGAGCATCAACCTCAGAAAATGACATTTAGTAGGACTTGCCCTTAGCTTCTAGATTGTGTTGATAGATATGTCTTTCAGTGATTTTCATATTTTTCACTCTACATAATCCAGCTAATAATCAATTTTGGGGCGGTACCAAGACCAGCTTACCTACATATTTTTTGGCCAAGAAATCTTGCTGCGCCTGAACAATGTCTTTGAGCGGATAACTCTTTGCCACTAAGGGTTTTATTTCATTACGTTCAATATATCCAATTAAATTTTCAAATACTTTTTGCTCTTGAAAAGTACAGCCAATCAGGGTTAAGTCTTTTAAATAAAGTGTTCTTACATCCAGCTCAACGATTGGTCCGGCAATTGCACCGGATACTGCGTAGCGGCCACCTACTTTTAACAATTCTAATAAACCAGCGAATGCATTTCCTGCAACCAGATCAATGACAACATCAACACTCTCCGTCTCTACTGTATCTGTTAATTTTTGTTCACGAGTAACAACTTGAGTTGCACCAATCGAGCGTACTTCAACCATTTTGTCCTTGCTGGTTTGGGCAATAACAACTGCACCACGCCTCTTTGCCAGTTGCACAGCGGCAGAACCAACACCGCCTGATGCACCTGTAATAAATACTGTTTCTCGACTGGTAACATTTGCACGCTCGAGCAAATTTTCAGCAGTAGAGTATGCACACGGAATGGACGCAAGTTCAATATCTGACCAGTCGCTCTCAACCTGAAAGGCTTCAGCGCTGTAGGCAAGCATATATTGAGCGAAGCCGCCATCGCATTCAGAGCCCAACGTCCAACATTTAAAAGGCTGGTAATCAACAGCAGCTTGCTGCATGGTTCGCACCAGCACTTTTTCTCCGATGCGATTTTCATCCACTCCATCACCAACAGCAACAATCTCGCCGCAACAATCTGCTCCCTGAATTCGGGGGAAGGTGAGCGGAGACCCAGACCAAGAGCCGTCATCGCCCTCAGCGGAGTCAAAGCCCTTTTCACCACCAGCATTGGTCGCACCTGTTACAGACTTTGAGTACCAAGCTATACGTGTATTAATGTCAGTATTATTAACGCCCGCTGCGAATACTTTGATAAGTACTTTACCCGCACTGACACTTGGCACGTCAATATCATCACGATATTCTAGCTTGTCAAAGCCGCCGTGACCAGTAAGCAAAACCGCAGACATTTTCACAGGCAAATGATTCATTTTGGAAACTCCTTAGCGCAATAGGTTTTTTTCAAATGGATACTTAGACAGCACTTCGTAGCCATTCTCGGTAATCAAAACTTGCTCTTCAAGCTTAGCGCCAGGGCCGCCATCGCGACGCCCGACATAGCTTTCCACACAAAGCACCATCCCTGGTTTTATTATGCCATCAAAGCTCAGTTCACTCAATTCCCACGTAAATGGAATGGTCGGATATTCATCGCACAGTCCAACGCCGTGATATTGCAGTGAGTAATGGCGATATTTTTTTTCTGGATATTCAAGCGCCTCGTTGGTCAAATCTCTGAAACTCATGCCCGGTTGTAGGATCGATATATTGTGCTGAACTTGCTCATAAGCCTTGGTGTAAATATCTTTTTGCGCGTCTGTTGGTGCCTGATCGCCACAAAGCCAAGATCTAGAAATATCCGTGCAATAGCCGTAAGCACCTACCAAATCTGTATCAAAGCTCATCAGTTCACCATTTTGGATTGGTCTCGAAGAGCATTCTTGATACCAAGGGTTGGCTCTAGGGCCTGCTGCCAACAGGCGCGTTTCAATCCACTCGCCGCCTCTAGCAATCATTTCAGCATGTAGGTGGCTCCAGAGGCTTGTCTCTGAAATACCAGGCTGAAAGTGCTCTCTCATCAGTGCTATGGATGTTTCCGCTGCAAAAATAGAGCGTCTCATGGCGTGCATCTCTTCGTCCGATTTAATCTGTCTTGCAAGCCCCATCACTTCTTCGCCATTCACCAACTCTAAGCTGTGTGCTTGCAATTGATGCACACCTTCTGGCGAACATTGATCCAGTGCTAAGCGTTTGTTACCACCACCGAATTTATCAACAAGACTACTTATCTCATCAGCCCACAGTTTGGCTTTTTTGTCACTAAATTCACCGGCAGTAAAATACAAATAAGTGATTGCTGGTCGCACTTCGGTAATCAAAGGATTGTGATTAGAGAGAAATGCATGAGCATCAAATTCAAAAATAATCAGCGGGCCCTCGGTCATCACCAGTGTGTAACGCGCGGCATTATGCGAGGTCCACAGTGACATGTTGGTGCTGTCGGTTGTATAACGAATATTGAGCGGGTCGTAAAGCAAAATACCGGCGCAATCCGTGGCCTTTAACTGATCTCGAACTCGCTTAAGGTGATACTGACGAATTGCTGTCATATCCGGGGCAATAAGGCCAGCTGAGTGCCATTCGGCCTCAGCCAAAGTGCCCGGGCCTTGGATGTGCATGTTTAAACTGACAAGGTCTTCAGCGCCTTCTGAGTGGGCTGCGATTTTTGCCTGATGGCGTTTATTATTTGAATAAGTCATAGGTTTTAATTGTGCTCAAATTAAGCAATGTTGGAATCAGGGTAGCTTTCTTTGATTTTGTTCATATAAGCGATCAGCTTTTTATCAATCTCAGGATCGAGTGGCGGCAACTCTTACTCAGCCAACATTTTTTTGTATTTAATGTTTGCCGCCTGCGCCATATGGAGAGAGCCGTTTTCTTTCCACTGCTCAAAACTCTGAGAATAACTGAGTTCAGCCAGATAAAAAGCTTCTCTATAATTTTTCTCAGTATGCTTGCAGGCCAAAAAATGTGACTGCGGACCCACTTCGCGAATAGCGTCCATCGCCTGACCATTTTCACTCATGTCAATTCCACGTGCTGCAGTAGCTAGTACACCTGCTTGGTCAGCATCCATGACAAATTTTTCATAACCCATAGCTAAGCCACCCTCTAACCAGCCAGCCACATGTAGCGATATGTTGACACCGGCATCTAAGGTTGCATGCAAGGTATTGGCGGCCTCGTAGCCAGACTGCGCATCAGGCAACTTAGAGGAGGTAAAGCCACCGCCACTTCTAAACGGCACGCCAAGTCTTCTTGCCAATGCACCACTGATGCACATCCCTTGTGCCGCCTCTGCAGTGCCAAATGTTGGTGCGCCTGAACGCATCGAAATCGATGTCACAAAAGTACCATAAACAACCGGACACCCTGGTTTTATCAGTTGCGTCAAAGACATCATTGCCAGCACTTCTGCTAGGCTTTGCGCGGCAACGCCCGCCACCGATACTGGCGCCATTGCACCGCCGACAATAAAGGTGGTGATAATCATGCCTTGATTTTCTCGGGCATAGACCTTTAATGACCCGGTAATTGCCGGGTCCGTTGAAAGCGGTGAAACTGTATTGCAAAGACTTAACAAACAACAATTGTTCCTCACGAACTCCTCGCCAAAGACAATTTTGTCATGTTGACCGAATCTTGTGCACGATCAGCAGCAGTTACCGAGCCCATAAATACCTTGTCAGAGTATTTAATATGGCTGTAGACCATATCCAAATGACGCTTATTAACCGGCAAGTCCACCGGCTCGCAGATTGTTCCGCCTGAATGGTGGATGTTGTCAGATAAATAGGCTAATTTAACAAAATTACGAAAATCCTCAATATTTGCATAACGTCGACCTTCGTCTAAATTATGAATGAACGGAGGTCCATAAGCGGGTGAAAGGACGATATTATCACCACCAATTTCAACACTTCTCTCTGGATTACGGGCATGTTGGGTGAATTGTTTCGGTGCGCTGGCTTGAATAATTTCGCGACACATGCCGCGGGGAAAGCGCACCCGATACGGATCGCTTGCATCACGAATACCACCAGCGGAAACCATAATATCTGCGCACTCTAAATCCTGTCCAAAGACCATGCCTATCTCTTCAAGAATGGTATCGGCGTTGCTTTCAAGAATGCGAAGATCCGCGTCGCTGAGTGGATCGTGAACTGGAATTTTTCGTTTAATGTAAGGCGGCGCTTTAACTGCTTCTTTTACCTCGTCACGACCTCTACGTCTTCGTCTCTTTCTTGCCATCGTATGGCTCCTGTATTTTTAGTAATTAACGCATTTTTGCGCCAGTTGGATCGTATAACGGCCTCTGTACAACGACTGCCTTATGGAACTCACCTAGAATTTCCACTTCTAACGCTTGCCCATCTTGACACAACTCAACAGGCAAATAACTCATTGCCAATGATTTGCCAACGTAGTGGCCATAGGCACCAGAGGTAACGTAACTTACGCATTCGCCGTTATACATAACTGCTTCGTCTCCACTAACATCAGTTTCAGTGTCTATAGACAGAACCGTTAGTTTTTTTCCAGGGCCTGTTTCTTTTTCCTTAAGAGAGGCTGCTTTACCAATAAAGTTGTTATCCCAATTAACAAAAAAATCCATGCCAGATTCGGCCAAGGTAAAGTCTGGACGGAAGTCAGTTGTCCAAACGCCCCAGTTTTTCTCCAGCCTCATTGACATCAAAGCCCTGCCACCGAACAATTTAAGACCAAGATCTTCACCCGCCGCCTCAATCTCTTCAAACAATTTCAATTGATACTGTGGCGTAACATAGATCTCGTAACCCAATTCGCCAGTAAAAGAAAGTCGTACACATAACGCGGGCACGCCAGCAATAAAAGTGTCTTGAATATCGCGGAACTTAAACGCCTCATCACTGACGTCTTCACGAGTCAGGCGTGCAAGCAACTCTCTAGAGTTAGGACCTGCAATGGCCATGCCATGAAAGTCATCCGTCATATTTCGATACTCGACGTCATCAACGCCTTCTAGATTTTCTTCAAACCAACGCAAGTGCATATTTTGTACAACACAAGAGCCAAACAAGTAAAACGTTTCTTCATCAATACAAGCGACAGTAAAGTCGCCATACAATTTGCCACTTTCTCTAAGCATTGGTGAAAGGTTCACTCTACCTTGAGACGGAATACGACCCGCTAAAACTCGCTCTAAGAATCGTCGAACACCTTTGCCCGTAAACTTGTGATTAGCGAAGTTAGCAATTTCAATCACACCGACTTTTTCACGAACCGCTTGCACCTCTTGAGCAACATAATCATGTGCTCTAGAGCGGTGAAAAGTTGGCTCTTCATGCGCATTCTCAGGCGAGTCTGCAAACCAAAGGACGTTCTCAAGGCCAAATGATGGCTGCCAGACCGCGCCTCTTTGAGTTAAGCGGTCATACAAAGTAGTAGTTTTTTGACGTCGGCCTTTTGGAAGGGTTTCGTTAGGAAATGTCATCACAAAACGGCGTTCATAATTCTCACTCGACTTGACCACACCCCATTGTGGAGTTGCAAATTTCCCAAAACGAGCAATGTCCATCGCCCATATATCAATAGACGGTTCACCTTCAATCATCCATTCTGCAATGGTACGACCCACGCCACCGGCCTGGCAGAATCCAGCCATAACACCCACAGCAACCCAGTAATTTTTCTTACCCGGAACAGGGCCCAACATTGGGTTACCATCGGGTGAAAACACAAAAGGCCCATTAATAATGTTTTTAATGCCGGCCGAAGCCATGGCTGGCAGTCTGTCGAAGGCAAGCTCTAGGCGATCAGCAATACGCTCCAAATTAGGGTCTAGTAAATCATGGCCAAAATTTAACGGCGTGCCGTCCAAAGACCAAGGTGTTGACTGAGGTTCATAGGTGCCAAGCAACATGCCAAAATGCTCCTGACGGCAATAGAAATTAGCCTCATAGTCAATACAAGATGGTAAACGTTGGCCTTCAGGTAAATTGACAATCTGCTCAATTTCATCGGTAATCAAATAATGATGCTCCATTGGTACCACTGGCAAATGTACGCCCGACATGCGGCCCAATTCACGCGCCCAAAGTCCACCTGCATTGACAATGGTTTCGGCATGTATATTGCCTTTTTCAGTAACCACATCCCATGAGCCGTCTGGGCGCTGGTTAGTCTCTAATACAGTCGTATGGGTGTAGAACTCTGCGCCATGAACGCGCGCAGATTTAGCATAAGCATAAACCACGCCGGAAGGGTCAATATCGCAATCAAGTGGATCCCATAAGGCTGCCACATAATGTTCAGGATTAATAAGCGGGTGCTTTTCCACGACTTCATCAATACTGACAAATTCTTGCTCTAGACCCATGGAACGCGCTTTTGAACGCTCGCGCTTTAAATAATCATGCCAGATAGGGGTAGAGGCCAAATAATAGCCACCCGTTTCATGTAAGCCAATGGCGTGGCCAGAGGTCTCTTCGATTTCTTTATAAATACTAATGGTATAGTCCTGCAGACGAGAGATGTTTGGGTCCGAGCTCAGTGTATGCACTGATCCAGCCGCATGCCAGCTAGAACCAGAGGTTAGCTCATCTCTCTCAAGAAGAACAACATCTTTCCAACCCATTTTAGCCAAGTGGAAAAGAATAGAACAACCCACAACACCACCGCCAATAACAACAACTCTAGCTGTTTCTTTCATTTAATAAACCCTCAAATTCAAGCAATATGCGCGACAAAATAATTGCAGCAAAAGAAAGAGATATTAAAGTAAAGTCAACTGCATTATTATGAAAAAATGTGATGAAAGCATTTGAATTTTTTCACTGAGAGCTTGAGTTAGCTCAATTCAGCACGGCTTTATCCCTTGCCCTTGGTGCCAGTTTTTCCCATTTTGTTTTTTTTTTCAACAAAACCAATAATGAGGCTAGCGATGTCTTTGCCTGTAGTCTCTTCAATACCTCTCAGGACAGATGAAGAATTAACCTCCATCACAACAGAACCGTGGTTAGAACGCAGAAGGTCAATATCAGCAACATTTAAACCCATAATTTTGGCTGTCCTAGCAGCCGTAAAGCGCTCTTCAGGGGTGATTTGAATTAAGCTTGACGAGCCACCACGATGCAAATTTAAGAGAAACTCACCGGGTAGAGCTTGACGCTTCATTGAGGCAACCACTTTACCACCAATAACGAAACAACGGATGTCTGCACCGCCTGCCTGCGGATATACTCTTGCACTAAAATGTCAGCCTTAACTCCCATAAAGCCCTCGATAACACTTTCTACAGCTTTTTGAGTCTCTGCCAAAACCACGCCAATCCCTTTCGTGCCTTGTAATAGCTTAATTACCAGCGGCGCACCACCAATCATTTTAATTAAATCCTTCACATTATCTCATCGGGATTATTGGCCAAGCTGGTAACCGGCATGCCAACTCCTTTGCGTGATAAAAATTGCAGTGAACGTAGCTTGTCACGGGAATGGGTAATGGCGACGGACCCATTGAGGGGGTAAACCCCCATCATTTCAAATTGGCGCAGAACAGAAATGCCATAAAAAGTGATTGAAGCACCAATTCTCGGAATGATTGCCTCAAAGTTCTGCAACTTGTCACCGTTATAGTGCGTCGTTGGTTTATGAGAAGCAATATTCATATAACAGCGTAGTGCATCTAACACACGGATTTCATGGCCACGCTCTTCTTCGGCTTCTATTAATCTTCGAGAAGAGTAGAGGTTTTTATTTCTAGATAAAAAGGCAATTTTCATATGACTTATCTTAAGCTAGGTTTCACTTAGCAACCAAATTATAAACCGTCTTTGGTTTCAATTTGCCGCAAAGGAAAGAAGCGCTCGGATTAATAATAAAGCGCCCCACAATCGCTTGTCGACCCAATAACATCCGGTAACACATTTCTATCCTGTTGCTGAGTGTGACTTCTATCGGCCACTGCTCCCCCGCAATTTCAATAATGGTTTCAATGACATAGCGTGATTGCGTATGACCGCCAGAATCGGTCACCTTTCTTTTGCCTATAAATCAGGTTTCACAAAATACAATAAAATCTTCATTGTCTTGAATGGGTAATGTATCAAAGCGCACCCAAGTATCGCCGTCATTATCAAGCAACTGAGTATTGAGCGCACAGATTGCAGTGGTCTTAGCCCCGGTATCCACTTTTGCTTTGATGGCGCCTAACTCAAGATCGGGCAAGGCCATTCTTGCCAGCCAATCGTATGAATATCGCTAGAACTCGGGCTTATTACAGACATATCTAAACTTCGGAAAAACAATAAAACAACAGTATAAGCTAGACTTATAACATTAACTATTGCAGTTCTGTTAAGTTGGCGAAATAATTCAGCGCCTCAGGATTCAATAACGCTTCTTTGTTGTCAATTTCCCTGCCTTCGACAACGGCTTTGACCGCCAATTCAACAATTTTTCCACTGAGAGTTCTTGGTATTTCTGGCACAGCAATAATCACTTTTGGGTTGTGATGCGGCGTAGTATTTTGACGTATTTGAGTGCGAATTTTTTGCTTTAATTGATCATCAAGCTTAACCCCTTCAAACAAAGTAACAAAAAGCACAATGCGCTCATCGTCCTGCCATTTTTGTCCAATAACCAACGCCTCACTGATCTCTTCTAATACTTCTACTTGGCGATAAATTTCTGCCGTTCCAATACGAATACCGCCCGGATTGAGTGTTGTATCAGAACGACCATGTATAACCACACCACCTCGTTCATTTATCTCGAGAAAATCACCATGGCACCAAACACCTTCAAAGCGATCATAATAGGCCGAACGGTAGCGCTCACCAGTTGGATCATTCAAAAAGCCAATTGGCATGGAAGGAAAGGGCGCCACACACACAAGTTCGCCTTTTTTCCCAATTTGGGGGTTACCTTCACTGTCCCATGATTCCACAGCCATGCCTAGACCACGGCATTGAATTTCACCTCGATGAACTGGCAGTGTGTTTGACCCAAGAACAAAACAAGAGACGATATCAGTCCCTCCAGAAATTGACGAAAGACAGATATCTGTTTTTATATTGCCATAAACATAGTCAAATGCCTCAGGAACCAGCGGCGATCCAGTCGACAATAGCGCCCTTAAAGAGGACAAATCATAACCTTCACTGGATATGTTAGCTTTACGAAGAACATCAATGTATTTAGCCGAAACCCCCAAAACGTTAATTTTTTCAGCCTCGATTAGCTCAAAAAAGCGCCGACGTTTCGGGAAAAGAGGTGCGCCCTCATACAATATCAAAGTGGCGCCACTTGCAAGCGCCGAGACCATCCAGTTCCACATCATCCAGCCACAAGTTGTTGCATAGAAAAAGCGCTCACGCGGCTTCAAATCAAGGTGCAAACGATGCTCTTTTAGATGCTGTAACAAAGTACCACCGACACCGTGAATAATGCACTTTGGCACACCGGTTGTACCCGACGAGAATAATATATAAAGTGGGTCATTGAAGTCAAGCTGCTCAAAAACCAAACTAACGCCTTCAAACTCTTGCTGAATATCTTCAAAACAATCAGTGGTGTACGAATGACCTGCACTTATATTGAGTAGAGGCATCATAATAGAGACTCTAACACTGCCCAAGACATTAAGCACGGCTTGGTTTTTCTCGGACATTTCAAAAACCCTGCCTTTATGTAAGTACCCATCAGTAACGAATAAAACCTTTGGCTGAACTAGTGACAAGCGGTCAACAACCCCAGAAACACCAAAATCAGGAGAGCACGATGACCACACGGCACCCAAACTCGTCGTTGCAAGCATTGCAATAATGGTTTTTTCACTATTGGGCAGATAGCCAGCCACCTTGTCACCTTTGGCCACTCCCTGAATTGTTAAATAGTTCGCAAGGCTAGCGACTTGCTCTTTAAGTTCGGCGTAACTGAGGCGAACGGTTTTGCCATCTTCGTTAATAAAAACGATGGCTTCATCTTGGTTTCGGCCTTTTGATAACAAATTTTCGGCAAAATTAAGCCTTGCCTCCGGAAAGAACTTTGCCTTAGCCATGCCCTGGGCATCATTTAAAGCAACACTGCCTTTTTCACTCGCCCGCACATCACAGTAATCCCAAAGACGACTCCAGAACTCAGCAATATTCGTCACTGAATACTGGTAAAGCTGTTGATAATCTATGAGTTTTATAGCGCTAGACATATTGACATAATGCCTAAAATCACTCATCTGAGACGCCTTTACTACTGACTCTGTCGGCTGCCACAGTGGGCTGTTTTCTTTTTCCATTAAAAGGTTCAAACATTCAACAACAATAGGAGGTGATGTTACCCACAGACCTTAGTCTTGATTACCTTATTTCACCTTATGTTTAACAAAAAACGAATACAAACGCCTAGGCTAGATTAGTAACCTTTTCAAGTTTCTGCGTTGATAATAATGACATCATCTTGTTAACACTTGTGCTCTCAAACGTTGCTTGTGAAGCACATATTTGACTTATCTGGTTTGATTGTGCTTGACTTAAGTGGCCGCTCACATAACGCCGAAATTTTTCAATTAATAATGGGATGCCTTCATCACGACGACGGCAATGCCCCACCGGATAATCGATACTTTCTTGGTGTGTTGACGAGCCGTCTTTAAAAAACACTTGGATGGAATTACCTATTGAACGCTTATCAGCCTCAAAGTATTCTTTACTAAATCTGGTATTTTCGCTCACTTGCATTTTGTCACGAATTTGATCGACAATTGGCATGTTGGCGACATCATCCTCATAATCCTCAGCAACCAAAGCCCCTTTAATAAGGCCAATTGCCACCATGTACTGGATACAGTGATCACGATCAGCGGGGTTATCTAGCTTGCCAGTTTTGTTGATAATTCTATCGCCCGATTCCTGGGTTTCAATCACGATTTTTTCCATTTCATCAAGCCTATCTTTAACAAGTGGATGAAGGTTAATCGCCGCCTCAACCGCAGTTTGAGCGTGAAATTCGGCTGGATAACTGATCTTAAATAAAATGTTTTCCATCACATAGGTGCCATAGTCTTGCTTGAATGACAATTTATTGCCTTTAAACAAGACGTCTTGAAAACCCCAAACAGGTGCGGTGACTGCACTTGGGTAGCCCATTTCTCCGCGTTTTGCCATTAATGCTAAAAACAAACCGCGAGCTGTGGCATCGCCCGCGGCCCACGACTTGCGTGAGCCAGTATTGGGTGCATGACGATAAGTGCGTAACGATGAGCCATCAAGCCATGCGTGGGAGACTGCGTTTAGTATCTGCTCTCGTTCGCAGCCCAGCATCTGCGCAACTACCGCAGTGGATGCAATTCTTACCAACATCACATGATCAAGACCAACACGGTTAAAACTATTCTCCAAGGCAATAACCCCTTGTATTTCATGGGCCTTGATCATTGCTTCAATAACATCCTTCATGTTTAAACTGGTTTCGCCCTGGACAATATTGTTGCGCGAAATATAGTCAGCCGTCGCTAAAATTGCCCCCAAGTTATCCGAAGGGTGCCCCCACTCAGCCGCCAACCAAGTATCGTTGTAATCTAGCCAGCGAATCATGGTGCCAATATTCCATGCTGCTCTCACGGGATCTAATTCAAAACTTGTACCGGGCACACGCACCCCATTATCAAGCGTTGCACCAGGCACAATTGGCCCCATCATTTTTGTGCACGCTGGATATTGTAGCGCGTACAGACCACAGCCGATGGTGTCCATAAAGCAGTATCTTGCTGTTGTCATTGCCTCCTCACAAGCGCTGACATCATAATTTAAAACATAATCGACAATTTTTTC
>ERZ813253.260-NODE-260-length-20543-cov-4.149833_pt1 | contig 20543 bp, 19 predicted proteins | sample MGYA00520893_ERZ813253 | MGnify/ENA primary metagenome ERZ813253 (study PRJEB31669, sample SAMD00080414) | marine metagenome | biome: oceanic hadal pelagic zone biome; feature: marine hadalpelagic zone; material: sea water | place: Pacific Ocean:Izu-Bonin Trench...
GGTGTAGAAGAGAAATTGTAGAAGTAAGAGGAAAAAAACCAAAACAAAGTAAAACATTGAAAGCAAGATCTAGATGATATAGTGTGTGGTATAATTTGGGTATGGGAGCCTTTTAGAGGAAATAAAGAGAAGACGGAGAGAAATAAACTGAAGGGAGGTGTGTGAATATTGAGAGCTAACAGAATACAAGGGAGAAAAGCTCGAAAGAAAAATGCAAAAGAAGTGAAAAAAGGAAAAAATCAATGACAACTGGTTTGATATCAAATGAAAAAGTTAATAAGTGCCAAATAATTATTTCTTGGGTTTTATCTTAGTCTGTCTCGCAGGCCTTGTGTGGAGCTTTGGCGCACTGACCTTGCGCCATTCTATAAATTTAGAAGCTCACCTGATGCCGTTTCTTTTTTATCGGGGTTTCAGTGTTTTTGTCATTATTTTTCTCTTTGTTTGGTACAGGGATGGCAAGAGGGTGATAAGCAATGCTAAAAGGCTTGATCGTTATAGTCTTTTAGGCTCGTTGATCTTGGGACTTAGCATGGTAAGTTTTGTTTTCTCTATTACCAAAACGACGATGGCTATTAGTATGATTATGCTTGCTATTGCACCTCTTGTAACTGCCGTGCTAGGATTTTTATTATTACGGGAAAAACTCAGTAGAACCACTTTATTCAATATGGTTGTTGTTATTGCAGGTGTTGCAGTCATGCTAAGCAATGTTAGTGATGCTGGCTCTTTATTAGGTGCAGCAGTTGGCTTTTTCGTGGCCTGTTGCTTTGCTTTATTTACTATCACATTAAGACACAATCCAGATATTCCAAAATTAATCACCCCAGGAATTGCGGGTCTTTTTTGTGCACTTTGCGCATTCATATATATTGTTATAAATGACATTTCTCTCACTTTGTCAGCAATGAATATGACTATGGCAATTACAAGTGGCACACTGGTTGGCATAGGCTTGATTCTTTATACACTCGGTGCCAAATACTTGCCCGCTGCTGAGCTCATCTTGCTTTCTCTAATGGAGGTGGTAGTAGGTATTTTTTGGGTTTGGTTGCCAATTTTTGGGGTCAACGAAGTGCCCGCAACCAATACCATGATTGGTGGCATCATTATTCTGATAGCAATTGTTTTTCAAGGCCTTAAAAGTCGAAAAACACAAACGCTACCTATGCCCTAAGTTAGCCACCCACTAATGACTAACAACTGATTAGAGAGCTTATTCGAGAACTTTAAAATGAACAATAAATATTTACTAGGTTTTATACTTGTTTGCGCTTCAGGCATTGTTTGGAGCTTTGGTTCAACAATTGTACGCCTAATGGAGGACGCGCAAAGTTATCGATTGCCCTACCTGTTTTATCGAGGATTTGCAGTCTGTGCCACCATTACCCTTTATGTATTCTTACGCGATCGAAAAGGCTTTATTGCCAACTTCAAACGCATTGATCGATGGGCTCTCGCAGGTGCATTCCTACTGATGATGAGCATGTTTGGCTTTATCTACGCTTTAACAATAACCACGGTTGCCATTACCTTACTAATGATGGCGCTTGCACCGTTATTTTCGGCAATATTTGGCTATTTACTGCTTTCAGAAAAGCTAAGTCGTATCACCATCATCAACATGATTATTGTGATTTTCGGGGTGCTTGTAATGGCCTGGAATGTTGATAACTCAAACACAATTATTGGCGCATTGTATGGCATGTTTACTGCATTTTGTTTTGCCATGTACACAATAACAATCCGTCATAACCCCGAAACACCAAAACTCTTAACTCCTGCACTGTCTGGCTTAATGGGCATTATTGTCACTTTTACCTTGGTGATGACCAGTGACGATCTTAGCTTTACAATCCCCGAAATTAATATGAAGCTCAGTGTATTTCACGGCTCTATCGTCGGCGCAGGCTTGGTTTTATATGGACTTGGTGCTAAATACTTACCCGCTGCAGAGCTTGTTTTGCTCTCACTACTAGAGGTGGTGATTGGTATTTTTTGGGCTTGGCTGCCAATCATTGGTATAAATGAAGTGCCAGACTTAAATACTCTGGTTGGTGGCTTGATTATACTCAGTGCTATTACCATTCAAGGCTTAGCTACGCGTAAACAACACGCGCCAATCGTGCACTAATTTTTTTTTTGATTTTTTACCACTGAAAGGGTATTAGATGGTCAGTCTTCGTAGCTGTAGATCTCAACCATCATCTCGTTAGCAATTTGCTCTAATTTAGCTCTAACGAAGTCTTCATTCACGCCAACAGGAAGTTGTAAGTGGATCTTCGCCTTGAAAAGCTTTTCACCCGACATAGAGCCATCAAAGACTTCGGTTTGCATCTCTTCTAAATTGGCACCCAGATTGACTAAAGCGTGTGACAACTGCCTGATAATGCCAGTGTGGTTATTACCAATAAGCTCAATATTGTAGCTCTTGAATCTAGAAAGTTTAGCAGGAGGAAGTAATTCTTCACAAACGATAGATAGACCTAAATTAGCGTCGGATAGGTCCTCGATAAGAGCACCTAGGCTGTCGTCAGGCACGTTAACTCTGAGAATGCCGGCAAACTTACCTTCGATTTTCGACATCATGCTTTCTACCCAATCGCCATTGTTCACATCAATGATGCTGGACAGGCCGTCTATCAAACCTGGCCTATCATCACCCAATACACTTATAACGATTGATTTCATGCTGGCCCTTATTTATACCAAATCTAGCTCATGTATACGAATCCAAACTCGGACATAAACAAATTAAATTCTTATCACCATAAACATTGTCAACTCGAGCAACAGGCGGCCAGTATTTACCTTTTTTCATACTCCTGACAGGATAAGCTGCTTCCTCTCTCGAGTAGGAACAACTCCAAGACGAAGATGTTACCAGTTCTATTGTATGTGGAGCGTTAATTAGCGGATTATCGTCAACAGGCCACTCGCCCACTTCAATGCGCTTTATCTCTTGCCTAATGCGAATCATCGCATCACAAAAGCGATCAAGCTCCTCTAATGATTCCGACTCTGTGGGCTCAATCATCAGTGTGCCCGGCACAGGGAAAGACATGGTTGGCGCATGAAAGCCGTAATCAATTAAGCGCTTAGCTATGTCATCAACACTAATACCCACCTCATCTTTAATTGGGCGCAAATCGACGATACACTCATGAGCGACTCTGCCGTTTTCACCAGTATAGAGCAGCGGATAGTATTCAGACAAACGGGTTGCTATGTAGTTGGCGTTTAAAATAGCGTTTGTCGTGACTTGATACAGGCCTTCTTTCCCCAACATGGTAATATACATCCAACTGATTGGAAGAATGCTGGCTGAGCCCCACGGCGCGCCAGAAACACTGCCTGTTGTTGTCTTCTTAATGGGTGTTGTTGGTAAAAACTCAGCCAAATGCTGTTTAACGCCAATAGGGCCAACGCCCGGGCCACCGCCGCCATGCGGTATGGCAAAGGTCTTGTGCAAATTGAGATGCGAGACATCGCCACCAAACTCCCCAGGAGCGGCAACGCCAACCATGGCGTTCATGTTGGCACCATCAATATAAACTTGACCGCCAGCTTGATGAATCATCTCACACACTTCCCTAACATCTTCTTCAAAAATACCGTGCGTCGATGGGTAGGTAATCATAATCGCAGCTAAGTTTTCATGATGCATCTCGCACTTATTTTCCAAGTCGGCCAAATCAATATTGCCGTTTTCTGCTGTCTTGACCACCACAACCTTCATCCCCGCCATTTGTGCAGAAGCAGGGTTTGTGCCATGTGCAGAAGCTGGAATCAAGCAAATATTGCGCTGCCCTTCACCTCTAGATTGATGGTAAGCATTAATCGCCAAAAGGCCTGCATACTCACCTTGAGCGCCAGAGTTCGGTTGCAATGAAATAGCATCATAACCTGTTACCTCACACAACATCTGCTCTAACTCATTAATCATTTTATGATAGCCTGGAACTTGATCTAGTGGCACATAGGGGTGAATCTGGGAGAATTCCGGCCAAGAAATTGGAATTAATTCAGCGGCCGCATTGAGTTTCATTGTGCACGAGCCCAGCGGAATCATCGTACGATCAAGTGCTAAATCCTTATCTGCTAAATGACGCAAATAGCGCATCATTTGTGTCTCAGAATGATGAGAAGAGAAAACCTCGTTTGTTAAGAATCGAGATGTTCTCACCAGTGCTTCGCTGATCTCACTGGTATTTTTCTCAAAAACACTCTGCGCACTAATATCAGATTTTTCATTAAAGACGCCCCATAAAGCCTCAATATCTTCAGGCGTGGATAGCTCGTCAAACGCTACTGACACCATGGTGGCGGAAACAAGGTTAATGTTATAACCAGCAGCTTCGGCTCGTTTAATGATCTCGCTCGAGTCATCGAGGCTAATAGCAACCGTGTCGAAAAACGTCTCGTTAGTCACCTCAAGGCCTAACTGCTTAATACCATCGGCAAATACTGCAGTATAGCGAAATACTCTTTGTGCCACTTTGGTTAGGCCATCAGCACCATTATAAACGGCATACATACCCGCCATAATAGCCAATAGTGCCTGTGCAGTACAAATATTACTCGTGGCCTTTTCGCGACGAATGTGCTGCTCACGTGTTTGCAAAGCCAAGCGATAAGCTGGGTTGCCATTGCTATCAATAGAAAGACCAATAATGCGGCCTGGTAAAGCTCTCTTATACTCGTCTCGAGTGGACATGTAAGCCGCATGTGGACCACCATAACCCAATGGCACACCAAATCTCTGAGTGTTTCCAATAGCAATATCGGCGCCCATTTCTCCTGGTGGCTTTAATAGCGTTAAGGCCAATAAATCGGCGCTCACTGCAACCAGGGCTTTGTTGTTGTGAGCGGTTTCAATGATCTCTGAATAATCACTATAGCCGCCATAGGTGTTTGGATACTGCAACAGAACACCAAATACATCAAGCGACTCAAGATCGTTTAACGGATCACCAACAACAATTTCAATATTCAGTGGTTTGGCTCGAGTTTGAACCAACTCAATATTTCTTGGGTGGCAATCATTGGCAACAAAAAATGTGTTGCTTTTAGATTTACTTACTCTTTTGCAGAAGCTCATTGCCTCAGCACAGGCGGTCGCCTCGTCAAGCATAGAAGCATTGGCAAGTGGCAAGCCGGTCAAGTCTGCAACCATCGTCTGAAAATTAATCATTGCTTCCATACGGCCTTGAGAAATTTCAGCTTGATAAGGCGTATAAGCTGTATACCACGCAGGATTTTCCAAAATATTGCGCTGAATAACCGATGGTGTGATGGTGTTGTAGTAGCCTTGGCCGATAAAAGATTTAAGGCGTTTATTTTCCCTCGCTAAATTTCTTAATTTTTTGAGTGCTGCAAGCTCTGAAAGCCCCTCGTCAATAGCCATTTCCGATTGTCTACGAATATTGCTTGGAACAACTTGCTCCAGCAAGCACTCCATATCATCCACGCCCAAATAATCAAGCATGTATTGCCTCTGAGCCGGCGAAGAGCCGATATGTCTGTTGGCAAAAACGTCGTTATTTAATAGGGCTTCAATTTTTTCACTCATTTTTTCTCACCTTATTCTTCAATAAATTCTTGGTAAGCCGCTTCATCCATTAAGTCGTCAAACTCGGTTGCATCTGCAAGTTTCATCTTAACAAACCAGCGTTCGATCATTGGGTCTTGGCTAATTCTGGCTCATCATTAAAGCGATCATTAACCGCCATGATTTCGCCAGAAACGGGCGCTATCAAATCAGAAGCCGCTTTAACAGACTCAATGACGCAGATATTGTCGCCCTGACACACTTCATCACCAACGTCGGCTAACTCGATAAAAACCAGATCACCGAGTTGCTCTTGGGCAAACTCCGTAATGCCAACGGTTACCAGCCCATCTTCTGTTAGTTCGATCCACTCATGGTCTTCTGAATATTTAATTGTCATAACATTTGCTTGAGTGACACCTAGCCACGGTAATAATTGGATTTTACAAATGGCAGTTTGACTACCTCAACTACAACCTTCTTTTCACGTACAATGGCGGATAGTTTTTTTGTGCCATCACTCATCACAGAATCAATTCTAGCGATGACAATGGGTTTGCCAGTCGTTGGGCCAAAACCACCACTGGTTACCTTGCCAACCACTTTGTCCTTGTCATCAACAATCACCACACCATTACGAACAGGCGCTCTGCCTTGTGGCTGAAGGCCGACAATTTTTTGTGCCACACCATCCTCAATATGATTCATGATAGTAGTCGCACCGGGGTAGCCGCCCGCCCGTGCACCATCAGACCTTCTCACTTTTGACAAAGCCCAGACAAGCGAAGATTCTACCGGGCTGTGCTCTGTGTCTAATTCATGGCCATAAAGGGACAAGCCTGCCTCTAAACGAAGTGAGTCTCTGGCGCCAAGACCAATCCATTCAACCACTTCATGCGCCAAAAGACATTTTGCTATTCGCTGAGCTTGATCATTGTGTAGCGAAATCTCAAAACCATCTTCACCGCTATAACCCGAGCGTGTTACCAGGCACTCAACACCATCAATAATCAAAACTTTAGCGGTCATAAAAGTCATTTCACGGGACTCAGGCGCCAATGCTGCCAACACTTCACCAGCTTGTGGTCCCTGAAGAGCCAAAAGTGCATAATCCTCCAACACTTTGACTTCGCACTCATTGCCAATCAAGTGTTGTAAATGGGCAAAATCAGCCCGTTTACAGCCAGCATTGACCACCAACAACAAACAATCATTGCCGATATTGGTCACCATTAAATCATCGAGTACACCGCCGTTGTCGTTGGTAAAAAGCGCATAGCGTTGCTTCATTAATGGCAAATCAATAATATCAACCGGCACTAATGACTCCAATGCATTTTTTGCGTTTTCTCCAATTAGTTTGACTTGCCCCATATGTGAGACATCAAAAAGGCCTGCTTTTTCACGTGTATGCAAATGCTCTTTTTTGACACCCAGTGGGTAGCTAACAGGCATATCGTAGCCTGCAAAAGGCACCATTTTTGCGCCATAATCAATATGCATTTGGTGAAATACCGTAGTGAATTCATTTATAGTTTCTGTCATCGCATAGCCCATATTGTTACTCTTTAATATCTTCTTATTATTCCTATAGAGACAGTTATTTACTAAGTATTAACTGATAAAATGAAACGCAGATGTATTTAGTTAAATTCAATCTAATAAATTATAGACTTAATTCAATTAAAGAAGATGGTATTTTTAGTTTAATTCACTTATTATTGAATTAAACTATCTTCGAACGGATAATGACTTAATACTTCGGTCCCAGTTTCGTTCACCAGCACCATTTGCTCAAGTTTGACGCCGACAGTACCTCCTTTTGCGCCGGAGTAGCTTTCAACACATAAAACCGTATTAGGCTCCACAATGCCGTCATAGCCATCTCTAGTCCAATCGTCTTGATAGTATATTTTAGGATACTCGTCAGAAAGACCGCCGCCATGATAGACGCAAACATAGTGATTATGTTGGTATATTTTTTTGCGTTTGAATGCTTTCTCGGCCAATTCAGAAAAGTGCATGCCAGGCTTGATAATATCAATATTGAAATGCACCTCGTCAAAAGCGTGTTGGTAGGCGTCTCTTTGCGCCTGTGTGCTACCCCCACCACCACATATCCAAGATCTGGAAATATCTGCCATATAGCCTCTTGGACCGATGAGGTCAGTATCAAAGGCGATCATGTCGCCATTCTCAATAACACGCTCCGTTGCTTCTTGTAGCCAAGGATTGGTGCGTGGCCCAGATGAGAGCATATGGCCCTCCATCCAGCAACCATTATTAGCAACATTAACCTGATGCAAAATTGACCAAAGTTGGCGCTCTGTCATGCCGGCCCTAGTATTTTCTTGCATTAACTTCATGCCGTACTCCGTGACAGCGATGGAATGCTTAATGCACTCAATCTCAGTTCGAGATTTAATCACTTTGGCTTGTTCAACAATACAATCAGCATCGATCACTTTAAAACCCAATGCCTCTAAGGCTTGAGTTGCAAGCGGGGTAAATCTTTCAAGCGCAATCCTGGAAGTAGCAGAATTGAGATGATCAGCCTCAAGAAGCGACTTAACGTCATCTGCAAAAAGACGTGTTTTCTCATTTAAATCAAAACCGCCATCAAAAGGACTAACAAAACGAGGTCGCTGATAGTTGGCAACATTAGGAAACTCTTGACTAGTTGCGCCGTGCATGACAAGCGGGCCTTCGAGCGGCACAAACAAATAACAGGTGGGGACATGCGCTTGAAAGACTTGATACTCATCAAAATCAATAGCGTATCGCAGGCTGATTGGGTTTGCCAGTATACATAAATCAACGTTTTTCTGTGACATGATCTTACGCAATCTTGCTAGACGATAACCACACATTTGCTGCCACGTATCACTAGAAAAATTAGGGCCTGGTAATATTTTTGTCATGCTATTGCTCTCTTGTTAATTCGCTGAGCTCTTTGCATAATTATGGATGATTGACAAAATAACAGATTTTACCGAATTGATGATTTTCTTAAATCTTGTCCTAGCAGGTCTAAAGCTTAATTTAAAAAATTATCAAGTGGGTGAAAGGTGGTGTGTTGACGATTATTCCTAATTATGCAAAGGTCTCTCAGTAACCCAGCACTGGGTCGTAAAGCGGAAAGGGCGCCTCGCTGCGCTCTATTCTTCGAATATTGTCAACCATCAACATTGCCGCTGTCTCACCATTAGTTTGCCCAGCAATATGAGGCGTGACAAAGACATTCGGATGTGACCAAAGTGGTTTGTCTGCAGGTAAAGGCTCGACGCCAAATACATCCAGTACTGCAGCACTTATATACTTGTCGTTCAACAAGGTTAACAAGTCATTTTCATTAACAATGCCACCTCGACCCATATTAATTACAAACGCGCCTTGGGGGAGTTGGCGCAATTCACTCTCTGTTAGTATATTTCTGGTTGCGTCGGTGAGTGGCAATACATTAATCAAGATCTCGGTGTTATTTAAAAAAGCACTCATTTGCTCTTTGCCGTAGAAATAATCAGTCACGCCAGTTGAATGCTTTTTCCTTGCACCCCAACCAACGACATTAAATCCTTGGCTAACCAACGACTCAGCAATATGTTTGCCAATATGACCCAGACCCATAATGCCAATCGTACGATTTTTAGGGGATACGAGGGCTTGAGGAAGCCACTGTTTTTTTTCTTGCCACTTGGCGTAACGATAATAATCACTGTGGAAATGCAGTGTCCAATGCAAAGCGTATAAGCACATTTCATGAGTCAGGGCATCATCCGCCATACGCACGATAGGCACATCGCTGGGCAATTCGATATCGTTAATAATATGATCCACACCCGCGCCGAATGACATAATAGCTTTTAAATTTGGGTATTTTTTGTACTCACCAAAAGGATGTTGCCAAGCAGCAACGTACTCAATTTCACACGGGTCCCCCACATCAGGATAAACTCTGATATCCATATCTCCCAACTCAGCCTCAAATACCTTAAGCCAGGGTTGAATGTCTATATCTGTGAGACTGACGAGTAATGCCATGATTTCAATGCATTTTAACTGCGCAGGATTTGATCATGCTGCTCTTCTATTAAACGAATAACACTTAGATGCGGAGCGTTTGCTCCGTAAGCTTTTGCTGCTTCTTGGTAAGTACTATACACCTTGTCACCAAGCGGTATTTTCACCTCAAGATGTCGGCCCAATTCAGTAATTAAACGCATGTCTTTCTCAGCTAGGCCAAGCGCGAAAGAAGGGTCATAACTGCCGTCAAGAACTTTGGGAATATAGCTTTCAACAACATAGCTTCTTGCGCAGCTGTTCATCAAAACCGAATGAAGCACGCCTAAATCTAGGTTGGCTTTAGCACCCAACATTAAAGTCTCGCCGATGCCCTGTACAACAAGATAATTCAGATGGAGTTGCGCTAATTTGGTGACGTAGCCGGCGCCAGATGGCCCCATTCGCACTACTCTTGCTGCAAAAGCACGAAGCAAAAACTCAAACCTCACAAAAGATGCTTCATCAATGCCTAGAAAAATCGTCAATGTACCCGCAAGAGCACCTTCGGCACCACCACTGACTGGCGCATCGATCAAGATCAAGTGACTCGGTGCTTCGTTTTTCACTTTTTGCCATTCTGATAATTCATTGGTACTGGTTTCAAACCAAGCCCCACCCTCTTTAAGATTGGCAAGAATACCGTCATTACCAAGTGCCAAAAAATTGACCTCCTTAGGACTGGGTAAGGAAGTGAAAAGCACATCGCATTGTGGGCACATTTCAGAAACGCTTTGACCATTGGTTGCGCCTTTAGCAACAAGGTCGTCTAATGCTGATTCATTAATGTCAAACACAATAAGGGTGTCGCCTGATTTTTCACAGTATTTGAGTAAATTAAGCGCCATGCCAGTACCCATATTGCCAAGGCCGATAAATCCAATATTCATATGATTTACCTTAGTCCGTTAAATTATCTGTACGCTCAAGATTGCGTTCATGATGGATCGACATTGAGCGTCCGTAAAACGCCTCAGCATGGTGCGGCCTATTGACCAAATACGGATTGGTGACATACGTTGGTAGGGCAATAATTCGTGGCGACTCACCTTTGGTCACTGTGACCCTGTGCATCGAGTAGCGACCTTTAAATATTTGCAGATCGCCCGTTTTTAAGCTTAGCACCCGCACCTTTTCTCGGGCACCGTGTAAGACCGCCTTAACATCATTAAAACATTCATTATTAGGAGAACGAATATCGGGCGCGTACTCAAAATCACCACCTTCTTCAGACTCATTGACGAGAATGCTCACGGTAAAGTCATTGCCATCGAAATGCCATGGGAAATAATCGCCATTTTTCATCACACTATACGGATTGCGCCCTAATGGTTCTGCCCAACGATAAATAGGGCCAACATTCAAGCAATCCGAGACAAAATGAACCATCACATCGCTGTCGTAAATCATTCTTAAAATCGAGTCACCTTCCAATAAATCAGAATTAATAAAGGACGAAGTTCTTTCTTCAAAAAAGCGCTTTGGGTGGTCTTCTGGCAAACTGGTGTCTTCTTTGGTGAGATAAGGGTTAACCCATGCATGCGCTCTCCTAGCACCATCCATAATGCGAAAAGCCTCTTCCTTCATCTTGTGAATAGCTGCGGGGATAATAAAACCCCTGACGTAGGCGCAACCCCATTTATCAAGATCTTTACGACTCTGCGCAACAAGCGCCGCTCTTTTATCACTGGTTAAGTCATGAATTGGAAATTTCTCTAAATCTAGAAAATCCTCTAATCTGATTTCATTGGCGCTAAAGGCGGAAGGTGTTAAAGCTAGCGACATTGTTGATTGTTGTTAATGTTTATATGAAGGATCTAATCGGTCGCATCGGCGCAACAAGCTTGGCCACTCATACACTCCTGGTGAAAAGGCTTCATACTGCTTTGATGCAATTGGCCACAAATCCTCTGGTCCGGCGTCTATCTCCAAATTAGAGGCCTTAGCACTAAGCGCTACTTCGCAGAGACGAATCAAATAGTACATGTTCATAAAGCACTCGCCCGCAGTCTCACCAACTGTCAAAAAGCCATGATTACGCATTACCAAACAAGAATTATCGCCCAAATTATCGGCGATACGTAAGCGCTCATCTGGGTTTACCGACAAGCCCTCCCAATCGTGATAGCCGACTTTGCCGTAGAGCATAGAAGAATCTTGTACCAAGAATGGGATTTCTTTAAACGCTGTTGCTGCGATTGCACTCGCTGGATGAGCATGAAAAACAAACTTATTGTCGGGGTGGTTTAAATGAATCGCACTGTGAATAATGAAGCCTGCCGTGTTCACGTCGCTCGGGCCCTCTAAAACATTGCCTTCTTCGTCAACTTTGATTAGATTTGAGGCGCATACTTCTTCATAAGTGAAGCCAAAACGATGCATATAAAAATGATGCGCCGAGCCCGGAACCCTGGCGGTAATATGATTCCAAACCGTATCATCCCAGCCATTCATCGCTGTTAATCGAAACATGGCTGCGAGATCAATTCTAACTTTTTCCTGCTCTTTCTCAAGAGTCGTATTATTTGCATTCATTGCTGTTTTATAAACACTAGAAAAACAAATATACACCTTGAGGCAAGATGTACTGCGATAAAAAACCATAACACTTATCGAAAATAACGATATATGCATCGCCTATGTTTTGTATAATTATAATCAGAACATCCAATCGGTAGTTGTGTTTATTAGGGGGCTAGATGAACATCGAACATATGCGTACGTTCTTAGAAGTGAGCTCTTCGGGCAGCTTTCAGGCGTCTGCTGAAAAATTGCACGTTACTCAGTCCACTGTAAGTGCTAGAATTAAAGCGTTAGAGGGGCAACTCAACCAAGCGCTCATTATCAGAAAACGCAATGGTTGTGAACTGACGACTGCTGGTAGGCTTTTTCATCGGCACGCCGTTGCGGCTGTTCAAGCCTGGGAGAGAGCACGTCAAGAAATTGCCTTGCCAGATGATATGACCGGTGTCTTTAGTTTTGGTATTCAACTCAACCACTGGGATTATATTGCGCCTAGATGGCTGGAGTATATGCAGCAATCCGAGCCCAATATTGCAACAAGGGTGATTAGTGATTACTCGGATCCATTGATGGCCCAACTGAGAGACGGCCATATTGATATGGCCATTCTCTATCGTCCAATCCACCAACCCAACATCCATATAGAACAACTGATGGACGATAAATTAATACTGGTATCCACCGAACCACGCGTTCTTGAAATGGGCCGAGTAGAAGGTTATGTGTTTGTTGATTGGGGGGATGAGTTCCGTGCCCAGCATAATCTCGCATTTCCTAAGGCCTATGTTCCTAGAATATCGTTTGGCGTAGCAGATGTTGCCCTCAACCATATTCTTAAGAGTGGCGGCTCTGGTTTCTTCATTGAAGGCGCAGTCAAACACATGCTCAAAGATGGAACATTGTTTGTGGTTGAAAACTCTCCCGTTTTCCACCGACCAACTTACTTGGGATATCCAACAAGTGACGCCGATTCAAAATTGCACAAAGCAGCCATTCGTGCATTAAGAAGAATTGTTCAATAGTTCGTCAACGATATCGCCCAGGTGATATCGCTATTTTCGATAAATGTTATGGTTTTTTATTGCACTACATCTTGCCTCAAGGCATATACTTGTTTCTATTTGGCTAGCCGTCATGCACGTCTATGATCATTAGCAAATTAACAACAAGAATCGTCGAGCTTACCTTCGACAAACCCATTAAAACAGCAATTCACGATATGCGCTCAGTGGGCTGCGTGTTGCTTACTATTGAAACTGATGTGGGAATTACAGGCGAGTCCTACCTGTTTGCATTAAATGCTGTTCGTATCAAGGCTTTTGATGAAATGATCAAAGGATTTGAGTCACATCTTATTGGGAAAGATCCTCACTTTGTTGAGGCCATTTGGCAAGACATCTGGAGGGCAATAAACCCTACTGGCCACAAAGGCGTGACCGTTTCCGCATTATCAACAATCGATACAGCGCTCTGGGATATTGTTGGCAAGGCAGCAAATTTACCACTTCATAGGCTTTTTGGTGCCTGTCGAACCAAAATCAAAACCTATGCCAGTGGAGGCCTATGGCTCTCTCAAAGCATCGATGAGCTTATTGAACAAGCGCATGATTTCCTCCAGCAAGGCCACAGATCAATGAAGCTTAGGCTTGGCTCTAAAGACTACAAAGATGACGTGGAACGCGTCAAGCAACTACGAGCTGCGATTGGGTATGACGTTGAGTTGATGGCGGATTTGAATCAAGCTTTAACGCCAAAATCAGCCATTAAATTAGGCAAACATTTGCAAGCCTTTGACCTCCTCTGGCTTGAAGAACCGGTTCCGGCTTACGACCTTGTTGGTCATGGCGAAGTTCGTCAAGCACTGACTATACCTATCGCCTCAGGGGAAACCGAATACACCCGATACGGTATGCGCGCCATGATTGAGGCCAAGGCCTGTGACGTTCTTATGCCGGATCTACAACGCATTGGTGGGTTGACAGAAATGCGCAAAGTCGCCCACTTGGCTGAAGCATATAATTTACCAATGTCTACCCATGTTTTCACCGAACAAAGCCTGTGTATTGCTGGCTCAGTGGAAAACTGTATTTCAGTTGAGCATATGCCTTGGTACACACCTTTATTCAACGAAAAAATATCCGTTGTCGATGGCTGTATTGATATTCCAGAACGCCCAGGACTTGGCTTTACCTTTGATGAAAAGGCAATTGAAAAATTTCTGATATAGTTATGTTAAAAATGACTTCAAATAGCAAAATAAAGCAAGTTATCGAAGAGGGCCTATGTATAGGTTGCGGTCTTTGCGCTTCCGTTTTTCCCAATCAAGTGCAAATGCAACTCGCACCTTCAGGGCACTTACGCCCTGTTGAAAGTACATCATTAAGTTCAGAACAAAATATTCATCTACAAAGCTTTTGCCCCGGCTTTGTGCACTCAGGCATGCCAAGCGACAAAATATCAAACCTAGAAAACCTAGACCCAACGTGGGGTCCTATAGAAAAAATAGTGAGGGCACATTCAAACGACGCCAAAATCAGACACAAGGCTGCCACTGGTGGAGGTCTCACTGCGATTAGTCTGTATTTGCTAGAAAGTGGGCAAGTGGACGGCGTTTTGCAGGTTGCTGGTGGTGGCCTAAAGGCTTATTTTGGTCATTCACAATTAAGCCAAACTAGCAAAGATATTGTCAATAGCTCCAGTTCAATCTATGCCTCTACTTCGCCACTAGAAAACTTGCTCAAAGTCCTAGATACTGGCATCAATATTGCTCTTGTCGCCAAGCCGTGTGACATTTCAGCGGTACGCTTGTTGGGAAAAAAAGACCAAAGAATTGACCGGCAAATTAAAGCTCTGTTAACACCTATTTGTGGCGGTTTTTTCCCGCCATTCGCGATGGAGAACTTCTTGGAATCTGTCGGCGCCAAGGAGGGTGACGTAGAAAGTGTTAGTTACCGGGGCGAAGGCTGCCCAGGACCAACGATTATTCGTTTCAAAAACGGTGAAACTGTCTCAAAGACCTATCTTGATTTCTGGGGTACGGACTCATCACAATGGTATCTGCCTTGGCGCTGTCGTATTTGTCCAGATGGCTCGGGTGAAGCTGCAGATATCGTTTCGGGAGACACATGGCCGAACTGTGAGCCAACCTTAGAAATGATGGAAAACGATCTGGGCACAAATGTTGTGATTGGTCGCACCTCTACGGGCGCGGATATTATTAACGCCGCCATAAAATCCAACTACCTTAGCTTAGAGGGGGATGCTAAACCAAGTGATCTAGATTATTGGCAACCACACCTAGTCAGAAAGAAAATAGCTGCAAACGCGAGGTACGCCGGCATGAGAGCCGCCGGCCAAACAGGTCTATCAACAATTGATTTGAGAGCCGACGATTTAAATAAACGTATGGATAAGAGCGACTATCGTTCGGAGCTCGAAGGCACCACTCATCGAATAAAAATCGGTAAGCACCGTGATGATTTCACTTATGAATCCGTTTAACCGCTAAGCACAGTTGCTATCGTTTTTTCGATAGACTACATAGTGTTTTTTTTTAGCATCGGCGGCGTTCGTAGTATAACATGGCCCTTTTCTGAGGATATCGATATGTTTATCAGTACATTAGATTTATTTAAAATAAGTATTGGGCTTGCAAGTTCTCATACTATGGGCCCAAAATGATCGCTGCCCACGATTTTATGAAGCAAGTGCATCGCTATAGTGAGTTAAGCCCCGGCGACAATCAACGCAACATTCAATGCACTTTAAAAGACTCTCTTACCTACACCGGTGTCGGTCACACTTGGCTTACATGGTCACTTGCCCGATACCGTTGTCAATGAAAAAATGGACGAGCTGATTGAGAAAATTTGGGCTGCAGATAATGTCGCCATCACTGATGACATAAGCGCCGCCTTCTTCCCAGAAGAAAACATTATCTTTGATACCAAAAACCCACTAAAGCAACATCCTAATGGTCTGGTTTTTGACTTGCTTAATGATACAAACGAAATACTTGTTTCTCAAACCTATTTCTCTATTGGAGTCGGTTTTATCTCAACGCCAGAAGAAATTAACCAAGTAGAATCACCTATCACTTCAGAGTCCGGCGTTAATTACCCTTTTCCATTTGATACAGCAAATGAAATGTTACAAATGTCGGCCGATAGCGGCAAAACCATTTGGCAAATGAAGCAAGACAATGAATTACACAATATGACAGAAGTCGAGCTTTATGCACAGCTGGATAAAATTTGGAATGCAATGAAAACCTGTGTTGAAGGCGGCCTTGTGACTGATGGTATACTGCCGGGCGGCCACAATACTCCTAGGCGCGCTAAAAAACTTAATGAACAACTTGAGTCTAGCCCAGAAGATGCAATTGTCAATGACTGGTTATGTGCTTACGCGATGGCTGTTAATGAAGAAAACGCGGCAGGGCACATGGTGGTGACTGCGCCAACCAATGGTGCAGCAGGCGTCGTACCGGTTGTACTTTATTATTACTACAAACATAAACCAGCAAGCGCCGAACAAATTCGCCAATACTTGCTCACAACCGCTGCTATTGACGGGCTAAACAAACACAACAGCTCAATTTCAGGCGCTGAAGTGGGCTGCCAGGGCGAATTGGGTTCAACTTCTGCAATGGCTGCTGCTGGAATGACCGCTGCACGGGGCGGCATAATGGCGCAGATTGAAAATACCTCAGAAATAGCACTTGAACATCATATGGGCATGACTTGTGACCCCATTAAAGGATTGGTCCAAGTGCCTTGTATCGAACGCAATGGCTTTGACGCCATTAAAGCCTATACTGCCAGCTCTATCTCCTTAAGAGAAAGTGGCGAACACTTGGTATCTCTTGATCAATGCGTTGCCGCGATGAAAAAAACCGGTCTTGACATGTCAAACAAATACAAAGAGACGTCTTTGGGCGGTCTTGCTGTTAGTTTTATTGAATGTTAAACTACTAAATTATTTTAATTCCACTTCACTCGAGTATTTTCACAAAAAATACAAATAAATAAATATGAGCGGCCGTACAATCACAAACCCTTTGTTTGTCAAGCTAAAGCCATTCGATAGGTATGGCTCAGCGATCCCCAATATGAGCTGGCATGAAGTTAGCTTTGATCAAGATAAAGGATTTGGCACCTTCATACTAAGTATGATGCCTGGCGCTAAATCCATACCTCATGAGCACCTTGGTTTTGAAGAGTTTTATATGCTACAAGGTGAGTTGATAGACGCTGATGGGACGGTGTTTCAAAAAGGTGAGTTTATCACTTTTGAGCCGGGCACCGCTCACAGTTCACATACAAAGACAGGTTGTATGTTGTTGGTTTTTATGAGAGGGATTAATAAGCCACTTTAACCCCCTCTATATGGTCTTAGATCGCCTGAATTTTCTCCAACAAAGCAACACTTACTTCAACGCCATTAACCTCATGCTTTGCTCTTGCATGAGCACGCTTCGAGCCTGGCAAGTGTGCGCCCTCTTGAGTAACGATAGAACTAGTGAGTGTCTGAATTCGCTCGCCAAATGCATCGGCAGAAAAGACATCCGGAGAGGCGGCAAAAAAGAATTGACCTGTTCTCGGCGGACCACCTGCCGTCCCTGCAAATGGGCTAGCGTCCTGAGACAGCGTCGCGCCAGCCATAACGGCAGCAAAAACTTCGACCAACAAGCCGGCACCAAAGCCTTTATAGCCACCTACTGGAGCCATAGAGCCTTTCATAGCAGCATCGGCATCAGTGGTCGGATTACCATCTGCATCGTACGCCCATCCTTCAGGAATCGGTTTCCTGGCTTGCGCATGCATCTTAATTTCACTCTTAGCCACTACGCTGGCGGACTGGTCAAGAACAAAAGCAACGCCGCCCTTACCATCCGGTACAGCGACGGAAAAAGGATTGGTGCCAATAATTGATTTGTTACCGCCAACTGGCATGATAGAGGCCGGCGCATTGGTAAATCCTAAACCGGTCATCCCCGCTCGCGCAATACGCTCTGAATGAAAACCCAGCACACCACAATTATAAGAATTTCTAACTGACATCGCCGCGCAGCCGTTTTTCTTAGCACTTTCGATCAACAGGTCAAAACCTGCATCAATTGCTGGATGAGCAAAGCCACTGTCCGCATCAACTACGATTGCACTAGGGGCAGCACGATTAACAACCACCTTTGCATTGGAATTGACCTTGCCGCACGTTAAATGCTCACAATAAATTGGCACATAAACTAAGCCATGACTGGTAATACCGTCCATTTCTGCGGCCGCCACACCCTTTGCAAGAGCACTTGCAGCGACTTCGCTTGCGCCCGAATTCATCAGTGCTTTAATTGCGACCTGCTCAATTTCTTCTCTATTTAAAAATATTGTATTTATTAGTAACTCCCAATAATTAATCCGTATCCACCAAACCTGCGCCAGCGCCTGAAGCACGAGACTCTGGCGTTGATTTCACCAAACAGCGAGAGAAATAAGCATAAATTGCCTCCCAATGTTCGCGCACTGCAACGCCTGTTTGCAAAATTTTTGCTTTTTCGACTTTACTGTCAAATTTCTGTATGTTGCCTTTTGGTACAAGCTCTGCATTACATAACAAACTCACTTGCATCGTTGCGCCCTTACTTAGCTCAACCGCACTTGTGCCATCACTGATGATTTGCCATTGACCATCAGCCATAAAATTCACTTGAAAATTTGCACCCATCTCATCAAGCCAACATACCTTCCAACCTTCAACTTGATTGGCTCCCAATGCTGCCACTACCAATAGTGGTGAATCAACATTGGCAACTGTCAACTCGGCATTTTTTTCGCCTTTAATACTGTCAAGCGTGCTAACAGAGGCCTGTAAGGCGGACAAATATTGAGAACCCGGTCCACTAAAGCCATTATCGCTGCGCTCTATCACCAAAGAACTCTTGTCCTTATCAAGATTATCAAGGGCAACAATACTGCACAAAGATGGATCAAAGCCATTTTCTGCCAGCCACATATTACTGCGTGCAAAATCTTCAGAAATACCGATGGGCACATTGACACCAAAACCCGCTCGAGTGAAGAAAAATAGAATTTCGTTTAGCGAAATTGTTAGTTGTTTTGACATTAGACTGGGCACTTTGGTCGAATTGGAAAAGCCCAATCATCGTGATTAGCGTCCAAGAGTTGGTCGGGCATTGGCGCACCTTGATACATCGAAATCCTTGTCCATAAATCGGATTTTGGATCAAATTTAGAGGCGCCAAAAAATGCCAACTTAAAACGCAACAGATCGATTGGTCTCATTGTCTCACCGAGTAAGTTATCTTGCACTTCAGCATAAGGCCTGAGTGCGGTATTCTGGATGCGGCGGATAATATGCCTAAATTGAGGATAATGCAAAACAAACTCGCCCACCGTCATCTCATCTGTGATGCTTTTTAATTGTTCGTTAAGGTCATCCGCATCTCGTCCAATCGCCAGAGGCATTTCCTGATCCACGCCGTCATCAACACCTTTTGAGCCAAAACGAGGTTCTAGCTTATCTTCTGAATAATACCAAAAATGGTGCTGCGACTCGCTCAGAGAAAAATCAATATTGGTCGCCCATGCGTAATAATCTTTAACAATCGACTTCAGCCTTGCAAGCGACATACTGGCTTCGAACTGAGGTTCGGTCGTTGAAAACATGTTGTCGGCCAAATTATCCACCAACGCTCCGTGCGGCTCAATAATAAGAGAAACCACCATTTCTTGACACTCCAGAGAAAAGTTATCCTCAACAAACTGGTAAATACCGTTCCACGGGTACGGCTTTACAAGATTACTTTCATCATTACACCAGTTGGTCAGCTCGGCAATTTCCGCTTCTAATTGTTCAATACGGGCGCTTTGCACCTCATCTGCCACACGCCACTCTGCGAGGTGCTGGATCACTTGTTGAACACTTTTTGTGAATGCCTCGAGAGAGCCCTTAACTGGCGCCTCAAGACTACGAACCCTAGCAAGAGCAGTTTCCTTTGCTGTCACCCAATTATGAATTAATACAGGATGTTTTAATAAGAATGGCGCCATACCAAGACCGGTAGCATTGCCAACACCAATAAATTGACGAATGTGAGGCTCTATGGTGACCGCTCTATCGCCACCTCTTTTCTTGGCAATCGTTTCCACCAAATCAATGGTAAACCAGCGAATCAAATAAACTGCCAGCAGTTCCATGTGAAACGAAACCTTACACTCTTCACGTTCAGCAATTTTAGCCCGATCGGCACAGCCAAATTTCCCACTACCATAAACCGCCGTTGTACGCATTAAATAGCCAACTGAAACAACTAAATCAACGTCGGGTTGCTTACCTTGTGATAACTCTGAGGTAATGTGCTCGAACAATCTTAAGCTTTTATTAGCTCTTG
>ERZ813253.261-NODE-261-length-20391-cov-4.764064_pt1 | contig 20391 bp, 18 predicted proteins | sample MGYA00520893_ERZ813253 | MGnify/ENA primary metagenome ERZ813253 (study PRJEB31669, sample SAMD00080414) | marine metagenome | biome: oceanic hadal pelagic zone biome; feature: marine hadalpelagic zone; material: sea water | place: Pacific Ocean:Izu-Bonin Trench...
ATTATTAAATGTTTCTGAAAGCTTAGGGGCAACAATGCTATTTACTGCCCCTAACACTATACCAGTAATCATTGCTAATTTTAGAGCTACATTATAAACACCCACATCTACTTCTGTTTTAAATATTCCTATCATAATTGTATCGGACCATGCCATTAATAATAATACAGAAGAAGATAACATCATTGGAAAAGAAGTTTTTATTATCTCTTTATTGGTAAATATTCTTTTTGATTGTATTCCTCTAAACTTCTTGAAAATAAAAAGTAAGCTCACAATCATCACCACAACAACAGCAAAAGTAAAAGCATAAACAGGAACACTAAATTGCCAAAAATAGTAAAACTTGGTCAGTAAAATGAAGAAAATAATAGCAAATAGAAACTTGGACACATGCTGAAAAAAAGAAAATTCCTTAATTTTTTTTAATCCTCTCAAAGTTTGCACATTTATATGGATTATTGTGAAAGGAATTAAAGCAAAGGCTATAATCTTGAAATAAGGTGTTAAGTGTGGTTTTTGAAAGACTAGCTCTGCTACTGTATTAGAAAAGAAATATAATAAAATTGAGAAACCAATTGAAAGAACTAAAACAAGTGAAAATCCTTGTAAATAAATTCCTTTGACTTCTTCCATCTTCCCTGTAAACTGTGCCAAAAACCTTAATAAAGCGGTGTCTACACCAAACCTACTTAAAATTGATGTGATATTCAAAAGCGCCATACAAAGTGCAAAAATACCCCAAGCTTCTGCCCCTGACGTTCTGGTTACCAACAGAAGAAAAAGATAACCTAAAAAAGAGCCGATAATTTTAAAAACAAAAGCGGAGGATCCTTTGCTTAAAATCTCATTCTCTTTAAATTTATTGATTAACTTTTTCAATGATTTACTCTTTAACCCCACAAAAATCTAATTCTATAGCTTCCGTTTTGAATCCTTTAAACTCTTTATGAGCAACTAAATAAGCAACTACATCTGCTTTTTCATTCAGTTTTTCATAATCGGTTAAATCATACTTATTACTTTCTTCTAAGTTTGGTTCAATCAAAACCAAATCATATTTATTTTCAGCAAGTAAAGTGTCAGCAACTAGTAAGGCTGGAGATTCTCTTAAATCATCAATATCTGGTTTAAATGCTAAGCCCATTAAGGCAATAATTGGTTTTCTGTTATTATCCAATTCAAATTGCAAAGCAGTCGATTTAATTTTTTCAATTACCCATTGTGTTTTATAATTATTTATCTCCCTAGCATTTCGGATAATTACTGCTTCTTTTTCAAATTCGGAAACAATAAACCAAGGATCAACAGCAATGCAATGTCCTCCAACACCTGTTCCTGGCTGTAAGATATTTACTCTTGGATGCTTGTTTGCTAAACTTATCAGTTCCCAAACATTAATATCTGCTTTATCACAAATCATACTGAGTTCATTTGCAAAAGCAATACTCACATCTCTTGATGAATTTTCTACCAATTTACACATTTCAGCCGTTTTTGCATTGGTCGCATGCAATTCTCCTTTTACAAAATGACGGTAAAAATCTTGTGCTGCTTTTGTAGATTCTGCATCCAAACCACCAATTACTCTATCGTTATGTTCCAGTTCATAAATTACTTTTCCAGGAAGCACTCTCTCAGGGCAATAAGCAATATTTATTTTTCCTTTGAGTTCTGGTCTGTCATCAAAAATAATTTTTGCCATTTTATCGGTTGTCCCAACAGGGCTTGTTGATTCTATGATAAATAAATTTCTCTCTTTTAGGTTTGGTAAAATCATTCTTATTGCCGATTCTACATATTTCAAATCTGGTTCATGATCTCCTTTAAAAGGAGTTGGCACAGCAATCAAATATACGTCAGCCGTTTCAACAGCTGTGCTTGCCTTTAACAATCCTCTTTCCACTACATGTTTTACCAGTCCATCCAATGCAGGTTCTACAATATGAATCTTACCCTCATTAATAGTATCCACCACCGATTGATTTACATCAATCCCTTGCACCTTAATTCCTCTACTTGCAATAAGTGCTGCTGTTGGCAAACCAATATAGCCAAGCCCCATCATTACTACTTTTAATTCTGACATTTTATTTATCTAATAAAAATTCTACAATTCTATTGCTCGCTTTTCCATCTCCATAAGGATTGTGCAATTTACTCATGCTTTCATATTTTTCAGCATCTTGTAAAAGCGCATTTGCCTCTCCAACTATTTTCTCTACATTAGTTCCTACCAATATTACTGTTCCTGCTTCAACAGCCTCTGGTCTTTCGGTAGTTTCGCGCATTACTAAAACTGGTTTTCCTAGTGATGGGGCTTCCTCTTGCACCCCTCCACTATCGGTAATTATTAATTTTGATTTTTCCATTAACCACAAAAACGATTCATAAGGAAGAGGTGCAATCAAATCAATATTATCAACACCCGATAAAATTTCATTTACTGGTTTTTGCACATTTGGGTTCATATGCACAGGATAAATAATTTGCACATTGTTCTGTGCTGCAATTTTTTTCAGTGCTTTACAGATATTCAAGAAACCTTCCCCATGATTTTCTCTCCTATGCCCAGTTACCAGAATTAAATCTTTATCAGGATTTACTAAATCTTTAAGCATATTTATTTGCTCATTGTCAAGGCTTTTTACTTTTTCTATTCCATCTAAAAGTTCGTCAATCACTGTATTTCCTGTAACCAAAATGCAATCTTCTGCAATATTTTCATTCAATAAATTTTGCTTGGCCTTTTCAGTTGGTGCAAAATGAAAATCAGCAATTCTTCCAGTAATACTTCTATTTATTTCCTCTGGGAAAGGGGCGTATTTATTAAAAGTTCTTAGTCCTGCCTCCACATGACAAACTCTTGCCCCTGAATAAAACCCTGCAATACTTGCCGCCATTGTTGTTGTTGTATCTCCATGTACAAATACAAAATCAGGAGTAAATTCTTCCAAAACTGACTTTAGACCATTAATTATTTCTCCTGTCAAATTATACAAATTCTGATTAGGCTTCATCAAATCCAAATCATAATCAGGAGTAATCTCAAAGAACTCCAATACTTGGTCCAACATTTCTCTGTGCTGTGCCGTTACACACACTTTAGTTTCAAAATCAACGCTTTCTTTAAATGCTTTAACTACTGGCGCCATTTTAATGGCTTCTGGTCTTGTGCCAAAAATAATCAATACCTTTTTCATTTCAATTTCATTTTTTCCCAATTCCAAGCGTCTTTCATGGCTTTTTCAACTGAAATTTCTGCTTTCCAATGAAGGAGTTTTTCTACCTTAGCATTGTCCGAATAAATTTCTTCTACATCTCCATCTCTTCTAGGGCCAATGGTATAATTTATTTTTTTGTTGTTTGCTTTCTCAAAATATTTAATGGTCTGAAGTACACTTAATCCAATTCCTGTTCCAATATTAAAAACATCTTTCTTAGGATTTTTCAATAAATAATGGAGTGCACTTACATGCGATTTTGCTAAATCAACTACATGAATATAATCGCGAACACAACTACCATCAATAGTATTATAATCATCTCCATTTACAATTAATTTATCTCTTGTCCCTTTAGCTACCTCACAAATAATCGGAATAAGATTACAAGGTTTATCAGCCGAGCAATCACCAATAAGAGAAGAAAAATGGGAGCCAATAGGATTAAAATATCTTAAAGAAATACTTTTAATATCTGACTTTTGTAAAATATTTTCGCAAATCTGCTTGCTTTCTCCATAAGGGGATTCTGCCTTTTTGAAAGGAGAACTTTCAGTAACTGGCAAAATATCAGGGGTTCCGTAAACCGTACAAGAAGAAGAAAAAATAAGATTATTCACTTTGTGCTTTTTCATTTGTTCTAATAACACTTCTAAGGAGCCAATATTGTTTTTATAGTATTTTTCTGGCTCACGCACCGATTCTTCTACCGATTTGTAGGCAGCAAAATGAATTGCTCCAATAATACCCTCCTCTTTTTCAAACACTTCTTCTAGCTCCTCCTCTTTGCTACAATCCACATTATACCACTGCACTTTAACTCCTGTAATTTCCTTTATCCCCTTAATATTTCTTACATCAGAATTACAAAGATTATCTACAATTATTGGTTGAAAGCCTTCCGCTATAAGTTCGACAACCGTATGGCTACCAATATAGCCTGCACCTCCTGTTACAATAACTTTCATCTTTTTGATAAATTATTTAGCAAAGATAATAGATTTACTATTTATGGGGTATAAAAAAACCCCTTTCAAAGAAGGGGCTCTTTATACTTTTATTTGATTTTAATACTCCCACAAATCGTGTTCTATATTAAATAGTTCTGATTTTATTTCTTCTGATTTTAAGATGGCATCTAAGCCAATCATGTATTCATTTACCTTTCTATCCATCACATTCGATTCTTTTATGATGTAGGAGGAGAACATTCTTTTCCAGAAAATATCATCATAAGTCCTTCTTTCTGCATCATTTTTCATCAAGTTGAATATCTCCGCATTGGCAAGAATTGGCCGTGCATCAGGAAAATATACCCAAAATAGAGGGTCGAAAAAGCCGGTTGGATCACCAGTAATCTCATCTTTTCCTTCTTGCATTGGGCAAATTCCAATAATTCTTACATCCATAACGGATCTTTGCTTATCGAAATACCACTCTTCTTTTATTCTCCATTTTTTTACTGTTGTTCTGTCAAATGCAACCTTTATTAATGTGTCTGTTACTGCATCTTCTACATCACTGGACCAATCGATTATCTGCATTATTTCTTCCCTAGCTCCTCCAATCTTTTTAATATCCTCTTGTGTCATTTCCACCTTAAACTCATCATCATAAATAGCATTGGCATAAGCAGTAATACTTCCTTCAATTACTGCATCCATTATTACATCTATCAAACTTCTTCTATCGTTTGGTTGGTTATTCCCTGGCTGAATAGCAGGATAATAAAAAGGATGATTTACTTTTTCACGCAAATCAATTTCGCGCCAAATTTTTCTAGACCACATTACATCTGCTTGTCTTAAATGCGGATAGGGTTGCACTTTTCTATTTTCATAAGTTGTCTTACGATCGTAAGCGCCATCTAAAATATCTTGTGCATTTCCTGTTATGGAAATCATCAAGAACGAAATAAATAGTAAAATAAGATTTTTCATGATAAAATTATTTAATTTTTAAAACTAGTGGAGGTAATGATCTGGTTGCTGTACCTTTAGCATCTGTTCTTCTTGCCATAATATTAGATACTGTAATAGTATTACCTGATTTTGTATTATTTATAATTGCATTAATTTTAGTAGTAAATTTTTGTCCGTTTACAGTTTCTGTAACCTGATCTCCTTTATAGACAGTGGTAAAAGAATAAGCAACAACCTTATATCTAACGCCTTTAAAATCAAAATCTTCTAGCTTGGCTTGTATACCCCCGGCAGCTAACATTCTTTGCTTTTCAATTACCCCTTCTGATTTTCCACCAATAAGTGGTTTTGGTGGCGGCACCTCTTTTACTCTAAATTCAACTGCCCCCATTTTTGTTCTTTTCCCATCAATAGTTGCAAATAAAGTAACCCTAGCTTTTCCTTTTTTTGTAGGTCGTGCAATGTATTCTCCAACCGATTTTTTTGTTGCTCTTAAACTTCCATTTAACATGGAGGCAGTAATATCAGCAGCAGCAAACCCAGGAACAGATATTTTTACAGGATTATCTACCTCTAAATAAAACACATTCATATTGATAGGAGAAACTACAACAGATTTTGAGGCCACTAAATATTCGCCACCAAAAGGATAGTATTTAGTCCCTGATTCAGTTTTCATAGCGATCAATCCTCCCCATTTTTTTATTCCTTCTGAAGTAGTTCTTGTTGCAAACAAACCTTTGCCATTCTTAACTTTTACTATCTCATAATCCCCAATCATTTGATATTCTCCACCACCTATACTATCGTATTCCCCTACATAAATATCAGGATTCTGACTCTCATTTTTTGCAGTAATAAAAATCTCTGCTTTGAAACTATCTCCTCTTAAAACAAAATTTCTTTCTGGAATTGCAATTCCTTCAGCAGAAGTAAATTTTAACGATTTTGCATCTATGTCTTTTTTTAGAAAATCAATAACATTAGCTTCCGCATTCCTTACATCTGATTGCATCTTAGATAATAATGTTAAGGCGCCAACCGCTGGCATATCATAAAAATAATACTCTTCCCAGCTTATTTTCTTCTTTTTCCTTCTCTTATCACTCACATCAGTAGATGATTCAATACTTTTTACTAGCTGTTTGTTATCTCCAGAAACCTCTATTAAAAAAGTACCAAGTTTGATAATTTCATCTTTTAGTTTCTTAGCTCTGTTTTCCTTTTTGCCTTTTGGCCAAAATTCATCTCCAGAAGCACTTCTATCTGATTTATTCTCCAACCATCCAATTTTCTGATGCTTTTGAGTATCAGTCAATTCTTCAAATTTTTTATCTTCAATTGCTTTCGATTTAATTGGTTTTCCATCTTCTTGATCTAAAATTTCCCAATCTTCCCCAAGATAAACCCTTCCTTTATCAGTGCGATATACTAAATCATACTTCATCTCCTGAATTAACATAACAAGGTCATCAGACATTTTCTTAATCTCTTCTGCTTTATTAGCAACCCCTTTATATTTTTCTGGATTATTCTTTGCTGCATTTTTAAAATCAGAATAAGTCTCTTTATTCTTTGAAAAAAAGTTTGAGGTCGTTCTTTCTATACCTTTATTCACTTCAAAGAATGAATCCAATACCTCTTTTGATACATTAAGTGCAAGTAGTGCTGTTAGCACTAAATACATCATATTTATCATCCTCTGCCTAGGACTTAACTCACTGGGGTGATTTCCTGCCATTTATTCTTTTCTTAAAATTTTTATTTATTCGGATTCATTGCATTTAGCATATTACCATACACTTTGTTAAGTGCCGATAGGTTTTCTGCTAATTTACCAACTTCTTGCTGGAAACGCTTTGAGTCTTCAATGGAAGTGCTCAAGTTTTGTAAGAATTGGGTGGATGCTTCCATTTGCTGTGAAGAAGTTTGTAATTGTAATTCATATAATGAATTCAGTGCGTTCATATTTTTCACACCCTCTTGTATTTGCTGATTGTACTCAGAAATAGCGCCAGCTGCCTCAACCGTTTCGTTTAACTTTGTTGCCGTTTCGCCAAATTTTCTAAGCCCATCTCCTAAGCTTTCAATTAACTCATCTTCAATTTTAGCTCTTTCTAGTGCTTTATCTAATTGCTGAGCAGGTGTGCCTATTTTGTCAGGGTCTTTCATATAAGCCAATTCAGGATAAACTAAACTCCAATCTGGATCTTCCTTTGGTGTTTCAAAAGCGGAAAAGAAAAAGATTACTGCTTCAGTGCCTAACCCTAAACCTAACATTATGCTTGCTCCTGGATAATGTTCTATTTTAAATAAAGCTCCCAAGATTACTAAAGAAGCACCCCACCCATACAAACGAGACATAAACAGTTTAAATCCCGGTTTATTTGCTAATTCCTTTATTGTCATTTTTTCGTTTTTTAATTTATTTTTATTCAAAATCTTGTTTATCCCTTCCTAAGAAATCCACAGTACATCTAAATCCAATATAGCATTTTGCTGTATCTTGGTATTCGAAATCCCTTGTACTAGTTTGTATAAAGTAGGATATGTCTTTCCAAGAACCCCCTCTAATTACTTTTCTTTTCAATACTTCTGAATCAGAATCCTCAGTCGTTAAAGTATAGTCCATATTCATATCATGTGCATAGCTAAATGCAGATTCATCAAAAGTATTTGAAGTCCATTCTGAAACATTTCCAGCCATATCATACAAGCCATAAGCATTAGGATTATAACTTGCCACTTTCACTGAACGCAAACCACCATCTGCTGTATAATTTCCTCTAAGTGGTTTAAAATTTGCCAAGAAGCATCCTTTATGATTTCTTGTGTAAGGGCCTCCCCAAGGATATGGCGATAAATCCATTCCACCTCTAGCGGCATATTCCCATTCCGATTCTGTTGGTAATCTAAAATCAGGAAGTGTTGGTTCGTTATTTCTTCTAAGGAAACTATTCATCATTTGTGTTCTCCATTTAGTAAAGGCAACTGCTTGATTCCAATTGATTCCCACCACTGGGTAGTCATCAAAAGCAGGATGCCAAAAATACTCATCTGTCATTGGCTCATTAAAGGAATAAGTATAATCGTGCATCCAAGCAAGAGTATCTGGGAAAATACTTACCTCAACATCTTTTAAGAATACGGAACGGTCTCTTTTTCCAGTAGCATCATTTTCTCTATTTGCTTTTTGTGCTGCTTTTTTCAAATCCATTTCTTGATACGCATAGATAAGCTTTCTAGTATCAATTTCTCTCATTCTATTGAATCTTTCATGCTCAGGTAAATACATTTCCTCTTCCAGTATTTCTCTCACTTCAATATCATCCCATCTAATTTTTTCTTTCCAATTAATAAGTGCTGGCTCTATGAAATTACCATATTCATCTTCTTCAATCAAATGCCCTTCTATGCCTGCATCTCCAAGAATCCTACGAGCAATTGAATCCCTTACCCAATTGGTGAATTGTCGATATTCATTATTTGTTATTTCTGTTTCGTCCATATAGAAAGCTCCAACAGAAACCATTTTTGCAGCAGTTACATTAGCAAAAGGTACATCTTGGTCAGAGGGACCCATTACAAAACTACCTTGTGGAATAAAAACCATTCCGTAAGGATCCATTGGTTGCCAAATAGCTCTATCTTGGATTCCAATTAGTTCGCCATTACCAGAATTACCGCAACTGCTTAAAATCGTAATAATTAATCCAAAAAATAATATTCGTTTCATAGTTTTAATTTTTGTTTTCGCCCGGAGCGAAAATGATTATTCTTTAATTTTAAAAATCACCATACATCTTTTAAAACGCATAATGATTTGATTTTTCAATTTTCAATTTTATAAGAATCTTGGGTTTTTGTAACTTTTCATAGGTCTGTCGTAGGAAACCTGGAAACAATATCCCAACATAAATTCTAAACTGTTATTTTTTATCTCCGACATTACAACATCATATGCTAAGCCAAATTTTAAATTGTCCGTTATATGCATTCCTAAAAGGGCAATTAAGCCTTCATCTAACCTGTAACTAACGCCTCCCCATAGCTTATTATTGTACAATACATTGGTGTTAATGTCTAATTGGGAGGAAGCCCCATCAGATTTTAAATAAATAGAAGGATTAAGTGTAAACATAGGATTTAATTCATATGCATAACCGGCAATAAGGAAATAATGTCTTGCTAATTCCATTTGGCTATTGGACCATTCAATTGTTGGTTCGGTAAAGTGTGAAGTAGATATGCCTATATAAACATCCTGAGTATTGTAATAAACACCAAAACCAAAATCCATAGCAGATCCCTTTACATCACCAGTTGGGATTACCGCATCACCAGATTGTGCTGGATCAAACCAACCTCCATCTACACCACTTTGGAACATTCCTAATGAAAGGCCCGCCCCTAATTGACCTGCACCCAAATCAGTTCTGTATGCATAAGTAAGTTGCAGTCCTAAATTGCTAAATGCCGCAATATCATCTTTCACAATATTGAGTCCTACGCCACCGTGTATTGCAGGAATGCCAGCATCTATACTCAAATTAAGTGTTTTGGGCGCACCATCAAAGCCCATCCATTGTGAGCGGTGAAGTATAGTTGCACAAATCGCTTGATTGCTGCCCGCATAGCCAGGGTTATTGGCTAATTTGTTGAACATATTTTGACTAAACTGAGGATCTTGTTGCGAAAAAACAAGCCCTGCAATCAGTAAAAAAGATAGAGAAAATATCGTTCTTTTCATATTCAATTTTATCGTTTTTAATTAGATTTACGGTTGCTAAAATAAACATTTTTTATTTAACAGATAAAAAATCAGAAGAAACTGGAAATATTTAATTCAGCTTTTGGTAAGTCTTTATCCACCTTTCGGGTGGTTCCCCTTGATTAGATTGCTCATAATCTCGGTAGGAACAAGCTACAAAATAATTATCTTTTTTTTCTTTATCTGAATTGGAAAAAGGAACCCCAATCCACCATCTTCCGGTTTTATTGCTTTTATAAAACACTACCTCATTCACTCCATCATCAAAAGAAACGGTGTATTTTGTGCATTCATTTAAATTAGGATTTAGTTCGTTTTTTCTTTGTTTAAATCCCTCTAAAAAATACCAAAACATTTGTGCTATTAGTTTAGCTGTCTGATTGCCATTGTCAAGATCCTTATGGTATTCAAAAATACCACAAGTGGTAACTTTATCACTCAAGCCAGCATAGCGCATTATACTACAAGCTTCTGCCCCATCAAACCCATTAGGGCCAGCATGCACATTGGCAGGTGCATAAGTAAAGGCAATGGCCGATAAATCAAAACTTAAAAAGTCGGTATTGCGCATTAGGGGCTCTACCTCATACAAATTGGCTTTTACATGGCCTAGCCTAAAAGCATCAAAGTGGATTTTATCGAGCATTTCAATAGCTGCTGGACTTTCAAAATAAGACTGATAGCCAATATTGCAATAATTAAAAAGGTGATTTGGCTGATAAGCTATCATCTTGCTTAAATAGGAACGGGAGTGGATTTTATCTTCTTCCTCTCCCAAATCAAAAGCATTATCAACAGAGGTAAATGTAATGATTTTACCTATTGAAGCGTATGCTTTATAAATAGCATAAGAAATATCTTGTCCGCCACCAATTATCAATGGAATGATTCCGTTTTCAAGCAAAGTGGTACAAACTTTTTCAATTTGTTTGAAGGATTCCTTTTTGGTTGGCATTAATTGCAAAGTACCTAAATCAGCCAAAGGAGGAAGCATGTCAAAATGCAAGCTATAAAACTCTTCTCGGATTGCAGAATGATTATCGCCATTATTATCCGTTCCTTCATATTCTGGAACAGAGAAAAAAGCAATCTTTGCATTACTTATTTCAGGAAAGACGGTGGAAGTATGTTTGGCTATACAATGCCCAATCTGAGAGGTTTGCCAGCTTTCTGCAAGCAAATCATCTTCAATGGGAAGAAAATGGGAAGATAAATTATACAAGATTCTTTATTTTTTCTTTTGCTCTTTCAGCAAAGATAAACAATCTTCTCTATTTAAACTTTTTGGCTCAGTATCTTTCGGTATTTTAAGATTAATTTTCTTACCTTTTTCAGGAGTAACTTGCACAAATGGGCCGTATCTTCCATTCAAAACTTGAATAAGTGGCTCGCCTTCAAAATTATTAATCAACCTATCTTTATCAGCTTGAATTTTTATTTTGATGAGTTCAATTGCTCTATCCAATTTTATCGTTAAAGGATCTTCTTCATCCGTTTTTTTGATGGAAGTAAATTTGCCTTTATGCCTTAAATAAGGACCGAACCTTCCAATAGCGGCAACCACTTCTTCTACTTCAAATTCTCCAACTACTCTCGGTAATCTGAAAAGTTCCAAAGCTTGTTCTAAAGTAATGGTTTGAACGGTTTGTTCCCCAATAATGGAAGCGTATTTTGGTTTTGGTGCATCATCCGATTGTTGCATTTCTCCAATTTGCACCATTGGCCCAAATCTTCCAACTCTTGCATACACATTGTCACCACTTTTTGGATCTTCTCCTAAAAGTCGCTCACCAGATGCTCTTTCGGCAGTTTCATCCACTTCCAATACTTTTTGGTGGAAAGGACCATAAAAATCCGCTATCATTTCATTCCAAACTTTCTTGCCTTCTGCAATATCATCAAATTCGCTTTCCACAGAGGAGGTAAAACCATAATCCATGATATTATTAAAATTCTCTTCCAGAAAATCGCAAACCACAGTTCCCTCTGATGTTGGAAATAATTTACCCTTTTCTGCTCCATAATTCTCCTGTCGTTTTTCTTCTTTCAGTTCAGTGTTTTTCACAATGATTGCCCGAATTTCCCTTTGCTTAGCTTCTGTTGTTTGTTTTGTAACATATTCTCTGTTTTGAATAGTAGTAATTGTGCTGGCATAAGTGGATGGTCGTCCTATTCCTAATTCTTCTAATTTTTTTACCAAACTCGCCTCTGCATATCTTGGCGGATGTTTGCTGAACCTTTCTAGTCCTAAAATTTCATCAGCCCCAACCAAAGCACCTAACTCTAATGAAGGAAGCATTCCTTTTTCACTTTCTGTTTCATCATCTTTTCCTTCCAAATATACTTTCATAAAACCATCAAAAGTAATCATCTCCCCCTTTGCAATAAAGTGCTCATCAGTAGTAGAAACACTTATTGTGGCAATGGTTCTGTCTATTTGCGCTTCTGCCATTTGAGAAGCAATTGTTCTTTTCCAGATAAGTGCATATAGTTTTTGATGTGCGCTTTCCCCATCAATTATATTTTTACTCATATCGGTTGGGCGTATGGCCTCATGAGCTTCCTGTGCACCCTTTATTTTTGTACTGAAAGTTCTCCTTTTGGCATAAATTTCTCCATAAGAATTGCTAATTGCAGTTGCTGCAGATGAGAGTGCGTCTTGTGAAAGATTCACACTATCGGTTCTCATATAGGTAATTTTTCCTGATTCGTATAGTTTTTGTGCAACCATCATGGTTTGTGTTACCGAAAAACCCAATTTCCTTGAAGCTTCTTGTTGCAGAGTTGAAGTAGTAAATGGGGCAGAAGGAGATCTTTTTAAAGGCTTCTTTTCAATATTTTCTATTTTGAATTCAGCTGACTTGAATTTCTCCAAAAATTCATGTGCCTCTTTTATGGTATTTAATCGTTTGGGAAGTTCTGCTTTAAATTGCTTCCCATCATTAGTTCTGAATTCTGCTGATACTCTAAATGTAGAAACGCTTTTAAAGTTGATTATCTCTTTTTCTCTTTCTACAATTAGTTTTAAGGCAACCGATTGCACACGCCCTGCCGAGAGTCCTGGTTTTATTTTTTTCCACAAAATTGGAGATAACTCAAAACCCACCAATCTGTCTAAAATCCTACGCGCTTGTTGAGCGTCAATTAAGTTTTGGTCTAATTGCCTAGGATTTTCCACCGCATGTGTTATTGCCTTTTTTGTAATCTCATGAAAGACAATTCTTTTAGTCGTGCTTTTATCCAAACCAAGAGCTTCTGTCAAATGCCAAGCAATTGCTTCCCCTTCTCGGTCCTCATCTGTAGCAAGCCAAACTACTTCTGCTTTTTTGGCTGCCGCCTTTAATTCGCTTACTACTTTCTTTTTATCCTCCGAAATAATATATTTTGGCTTAAACCCATTTTCAATATCAATTGCCATTCCTCCTTTTTTCGGAAGGTCCCGTATATGCCCAATGCTCGATTTTACTAAAAAATCTTTTCCTAAATATCCTTCAATAGTTTTTGCCTTTGCTGGCGATTCTACAATTACTAAATTCTTACTCATACCTTAATTATTTGATTTCTAAATTTTGTGCAAAGAAAATAAAGTTTTTTTAACTTATCCAAATCCAATTTTTACTGACACATCCATTATATTATAAATAATATAAGAAAATTGAAATTCTGCCACATTGTCAGTTTGACAGATTTTTTATTTAACTTTGCTGCCCAAAAATAAAGAAAATGAATTTTGAGAATTTGATAGAAAAACAGATAGACGAAAAAAGACAAGGTGAATCATTATCGCTTTCTACTGCTAAAAATGACAGTAAAAAAGTGTATATAGAAAGTTATGGTTGCCAGATGAATTTCTCCGATTCTGAGATTGTAGCCTCCATACTTTCTGGAGAAGGATTTTCAACTACAAAGGATATTGAAAAGGCTGATTTGGTATTTGTAAATACTTGCTCAATCAGAGAAAAGGCCGAACAAACGATAAGAAAAAGATTGCAAGTCTATAATTCCATTAAGAAAAAGAAAAACCCAGGAATGATTGTCGGTGTTTTGGGCTGTATGGCCGAAAGGTTAAAAGAAAAATTTTTGGAAGAGGAAAAGTTAGTAGATATTGTGGTAGGACCAGATGCATACCGAGATTTACCTAACCTTATAAAACAAGTGGATGACGGCAGAAAAGCGGTAAATGTAATACTCTCAAAAGAAGAAACTTATGCTGAAATTAGCCCTGTTCGTTTGGGCGGAAATGGGGTTACGGCTTTTGTTTCTATTACTAGAGGTTGCGATAATATGTGTACTTTTTGTGTAGTGCCTTTTACAAGAGGCAGAGAGAGAAGCCGAGATCCGGAAAGTATAGTAAAGGAATGCAAGCAATTGATTGCGGATGGATTCAGGGAGGTTACCCTTTTAGGGCAAAATGTAGATTCCTACCTTTGGCATGGAGGTGGATTAAAAAAAGAGTTCAAAAATTTAAATAAAAAAAAGCAAAAAGAGAGTGTGAGTTTTGCTCAATTAATGGAATTAGTTGCTAAGGTAAGTCCGAAATTGAGGATTCGATTTTCAACATCTAACCCGCAAGACATGACAGATGATGTGTTACATATAATGTCGAAATATGACAACATTTGCAACTACATTCATTTGCCTGTTCAATCAGGAAGCAATCGCATTTTGAAAAAAATGAACAGAGGTTATACAAAAGAGGAATATTTGCAAAGAATAGAAAAGATTCACGAAATTTTGCCCGATTGTGCTGTTTCCATGGATATGATTTCTGGATTTTGCACTGAAAGTGATATTGACCACAAAGATACTTTGGGTTTAATGGATAAAGTAATTTTTGATTTTGGCTATATGTTCAAGTATTCTGAAAGACCAAATACTCCAGCGCAAAGGAAATGGAAAGATAATGTCCCAGAGGAAATAAAACAAAAAAGATTGACCGAAATAATTGAAAAACAAATGGCGCATTCTTTACTTAGAAATAAGGAAACTATCGGCAAAACTTATGAGGTTTTGATTGAAGGAACATCTAAAAAATCGACTGAAAAACTATTTGGCAGAACTGCTCAGAATAAAGTAGTTGTTTTTAATAGGGAAAATTACAAAAAAGGAGCTTATGTAAAGGTGCTGATTGAAGATTGTACTGCTGCAACTTTAATGGCAAAAGTTATATAAAAATGGACACAAAACAAGCAAAACAAAGATTCGGAATTATTGGGAACGATCCTGAACTTATTAGGGCGATTGATGTGGCTTTACAAGTTGCACCTACTGATATTTCGGTATTAGTATATGGAGAAAGTGGAACAGGAAAAGAGAATATCCCAAAAATAATTCACCAAAATAGTAAACGTAAACACAGTAATTATGTGACTGTAAATTGTGGTGCAATACCAGAAGGAACAATTGATTCCGAACTTTTCGGGCATGAAAAGGGCGCTTTTACAGGAGCACACGATTCCAGAAAAGGATATTTTGAAGTAGCGGATGAAGGAACCATTTTTTTGGATGAAGTAGCCGAATTACCTCTATCTACCCAAGTACGACTTTTAAGGGTTTTAGAAAATGGCGAATTCATGAAAGTGGGTTCTTCTAAAACACGAAAAACGGATGTTAGAATTGTGGCTGCTACCAATGTAAATATGCAAGAAGCCCTAAGAAAAGGAAAATTTCGAGAGGATTTGTTTTACCGGCTAAATACAGTTAGCATTCAAATTCCTGCACTTAGAAATAGAAAAGAAGATATTCATTTACTTTTTAAAAAGTTTACAGCCGATTTTGCGGATCAGTACAATACTCCTCCTATTCGCCTTAGTGATGATGCTATGAAAATACTAAAAAATTATTCATGGCCAGGAAATATACGACAACTAAAAAACTTTGTAGCTCAAATTTCTGTTATTGAAAAAGAAAGAAATATTTCTGTCGAAACTTTAACTAGCTACATTCCGAAAAATGAGCAAAAACAAAGGATGCCTGTTCTTTTTGAAGGGGAAAAAAGTGGAGAATTTTCAGAGAGAGAAATTCTTTATAAAGTACTTTTTGATATGAAAAAGGACTTAACAGAACTTAAAAAAATAACTTTTGATTTGATTCAAAAAGAAGGGGGAATAGATGGGGATTCTCCAAAAGTATTTGATGATTTCTCAGAGGGAAATGTAACTTTGTTGCCAAATAAAAATTCTGGAGAAACCATTGAAGTATCGCAAAATTTATCCCTTTTTCAGCAAGAAAAAATACTTATTGAAAGGGCTTTGGGAAAACACAAAGGAAAGCGAAAATATGCGGCAGAAGAGTTGGGGATTTCAGAACGAACATTGTACAGAAAAATTAAAGAATTCGATTTGTAATGCCTAATTTTTTTAATAAAATAACAGTTGTTTTTAGCATGGTTTTTTTAAGCTCTTGTGGCTTTTATTCTTTTACTGGCGCTTCCATTTCGCCGGATGTGAAAACGGTTGCTGTGCAGTATTTTCCAAACCGTGCAGCAACTATTCAGCCCACCCTTAGTCAAGTGTTTACCGAAAGGCTGAAAGATTATTTTTTGGAGCAAACCAACCTTAGCTTGGAAGCGAATGTGGGCGATTTGAATTTTAGTGGAGAAATTATAAAATATGAAATAAAGCCTATTGCTATTCAGGCCAATGAGCAGGCAGCCCAGAACCGATTAACGATTGCGGTAAAAGTAAAGTTTGAAAACACAAAAGACGAAAGCAAAAACTTTGAGCAGAAATTCTCTCGCTATATGGATTATGATAGTAGCCAAAGTTTAGCAGATGTTGAAGAAGATTTAATTGAGCAGATTACAAACGAATTGGCAGAAGATATTTTCAACAAAGCAGTGGTGAATTGGTAATGCGAAACGAAAAACTCATAGAAAATATACAAAATCCAATGAATATTGGAAAGGCAGAAATTGCCGATATGCGTATTAGTTTGCAGGCATTTCCTTATTTCACCAGCATGCAACTGCTCTACGCCAAAGGACTTTACAATACCGATAGCATTAGTTATAATTCTCAACTCAGAAAGGCAGCTGCCTATGCTGGGAATAGGAAACTACTTTTCAAACTTATTACTGAAAATGTGAAAGTTGCTGAGGAAATTATTGAAAAACCAACTGCTAAAAAAGAAAAGGGAAAGCTAGAGCAAAAACCAGGAACAGTAACCCCAGAAAAAGAATTGGAAATTGGCAAACCACTAGAATTTACCGAAAATGAAACCCATTCTTTTTCCGAGTGGCTTGCACTTACAAAAGCTAAAAAGATTGACAGAAAACAGCAAAGTAGTGAAAATTTGATTGATAAATTTATTGAGCACGAGCCAAGAATCAACAAGCCAAAAAGAGAAGAATTTTTCTCGCCTACGAAATCGGCAGAGCAAAGTTTAATAGAAAATCTGGAGATTGTAACCGAAACTTTGGCAAGGGTATATCTAGAACAGGGGCATTACAAAAAGGCCATAGCAGCTTATGAGAAATTAAGTTTGAAATATCCACAAAAAAGTGGTTTATTTGCAAACCAAATAAAATTAATTTACGACTTAAAAGAAAAATAAAATGTATACAATTTTTGCAATCCTTATTATTATTTGCTGTATTCTACTGGTGTTAGTTGTGCTAGTGCAAAACCCAAAAGGAGGCGGACTTTCTTCTACTTTTGGTGGTGCGGCAAGCCAAATGATGGGCGCGAAACAAACCACTGACTTTTTGGAAAAAGCAACTTGGACATTGGCAATAGCACTTATTTCGCTTAGCTTGCTTTCTAACTTTGCTATTCCAAGAACAAACACAGATGAGCCAGAATCAATAATGCAAGAGCAAATCGATCAGTCGCTTGTGCCACAGCAAATACCGAACTTGCCTGTCAGCACTCCAATACAGGAAGAGCAATAATTATCGCTAATAAACCTGACAAACTTACACAGTAACACTAATAAACCTGACAAACTTACACATTGTCTCGTTTGGCACGCTTTATGCAGTTATAGTTTGCAGAACTAAATTTTAAATTAAAAAAATAAAAAATGACTAAAACAAAAATTACACCTCTTGCAGATAGAGTGCTTGTGCACCCATCTGCAGCAGAAACCAAAACAGCTTCTGGAATTATTATTCCTGATACCGCACAAGAAAAACCACAAAAAGGAAGTATTGTGGCTGTAGGGAAAGGCACAAAAGACAATCCTATTACTGTAAAAAAAGGAGATTTAGTATTGTATGGAAAATATGCTGGAACCGAACTTAAATATGATGGAGAGGACTACCTTATCATGAAGGAATCGGACATACTTGCAATAATCGGATAATTAATAATAAACTAAAAAATAAATGAAATGGCAAAAGAAATCACATTTGACACACAGGCAAGAGATGCTCTTAAAAGAGGGGCAGATGCCCTTGCAAATGCAGTAAGAGTTACATTAGGTCCAAAAGGAAGAAATGTAATTATTGACAAAAAATTTGGAGGACCATCCATTACAAAAGATGGTGTAACTGTAGCAAAAGAAATTGAATTGGCAGACCCTATCGAAAACATGGGGGCACAAATGCTAAAAGAAGTAGCATCAAAAACTGCAGATTTAGCAGGAGATGGTACTACTACCGCAACGATTTTAGGACAAGCAATAATTAGTTCAGGACTTAAAAATGTAGCTGCTGGCGCGAACCCAATGGATTTAAAGAGAGGGATTGACAAAGCAGTAGCGGCTATTGTTGCTGACCTTAAAAAACAATCAAAAGAAGTGGGAAATAGCTATGAGAAGATCCAGCAAGTAGCGGCAATTTCTGCCAATAATGATAACATCATTGGTGAACTTATTGCGGAAGCAATGAAAAAAGTAAAAACAGAGGGTGTTATTACTGTGGAGGAAGCAAAAGGAACGGAAACCACTGTGGAAGTAGTGGAAGGAATGCAGTTTGACAGAGGTTATCTTTCTCCTTATTTTATTACGGATGCTGACAAAATGGAAACCGAACTGGAAAATCCTTATATCCTTATTTATGATAAAAAGATATCGGCAATGAAAGATTTACTTCCAATATTGGAGCAAACCGCAAAAGATGGAAGACCACTTTTAATTATTGCAGAAGATGTGGATGGAGAAGCATTATCTACTTTGGTAGTAAACAAACTAAGAGGGTCCCTAAAAGTAGCAGCCGTTAAAGCGCCAGGTTTTGGAGATAGAAGAAAAGCCATGTTGGAAGATATCGCAATTCTTACATCAGGAACTGTAGTGTCGGAAGAAAGAGGTTTTAAATTGGATGCAACTACTATTGAAATGTTGGGAGGAGCTGAAAAAATTATAATTGATAAGGACAATACAACCATTATAAATGGAGCAGGAAACAAATCGGATATTAAAGCAAGAGTAAACCAAATCAAAGCACAAATTGAAAGCACCACTTCTGACTATGATAGAGAAAAACTACAGGAAAGATTGGCCAAATTAGCTGGTGGAGTTGCGGTGTTGTACATTGGGGCTGCATCTGAAATTGAAATGAAAGAAAAGAAAGACAGAGTAGATGATGCATTAGCTGCAACCAGAGCTGCTGTGGAAGAAGGAATTGTTCCAGGTGGTGGAGTGGCTATTGTAAGGGCTGCCGATTCGCTTTCTAAAGTAAAAGCTGAAAATGAAGATGAGAAAACAGGTATCAGCATTATTGAAAGAGCTGTGGAAGAGCCACTAAGACAAATAGTAGAAAATGCTGGTGTGGAAAGCTCGGTAGTGGTTGCTAAAATAAAAGAGGGAAAAGAAGATTTTGGTTTTAATGCCAAAACAGAAAAATACGAAAACCTCTACAAAGCAGGGGTTATTGACCCAGTAAAAGTAGTTCGTATTGCTTTAGAGCATGCGGCATCAGTGGCGGGAATGTTGCTTACAACTGAATGCGTAATTGCTGATATTCCTGAGGAAACACCTGCAATGCCTCCTATGGGTGGCGGCGGTATGCCAGGAATGATGTAAACGCAATGCGTTAGATATTTATAAAAAGATCCCTGCCAATTTGGTGGGGATTTTTCATAATTTATATTTGATATTTACAATTGGTAAAGGAATAAATAAAATTGCATCTTCAGTGCCAACAGTTGACATTAAACTACTTACTCTCCCGTCCAATATATTCATTATCAAAATCATCAACCCTGGTTCCATAATCAAACATTATTATAGGAATAGAATCTCAAGATTTAGTTAGTAATATAAAAAAGGTATTGATCCCTTTTTTCTCCTTATGCACCAGCACTTAGTATCAGAAGAATAATCAGCCAGGTACCAAATCCATACCATGCATTTCTTCTAAAATCAGCATTATCACTAAAGATATATGCTAGCCCAACACCGATAAGACCTAATAGTAATCCTAAAAGAAATCCGCCAAAATGAAACTCAGTTGGTGGAGCGAAAGGATTAATCTTATCATCTGCTTGAGTTAGCATAACTTCAGATTTAATAACGTTATCAGTAACAGGAAAAA
>ERZ813253.262-NODE-262-length-20379-cov-31.889641_pt1 | contig 20379 bp, 11 predicted proteins | sample MGYA00520893_ERZ813253 | MGnify/ENA primary metagenome ERZ813253 (study PRJEB31669, sample SAMD00080414) | marine metagenome | biome: oceanic hadal pelagic zone biome; feature: marine hadalpelagic zone; material: sea water | place: Pacific Ocean:Izu-Bonin Trench...
TTCGTACTACAGCCGCAAGCCCACCAAAATATACATAAACGGCCGAAAAAACCCCCATAAGAACCACAAGAATATAGAGTCTTATTATAGGATCCGGATGGAGTATGCTCAATTGATCACCAAAAATCCCATTAATGGCGAAACTGCCCCAATAGAGCGCACCACCAAGATAGATAACACCAAAAAGGATGATGGAAAAAACCGAATAACAGGTAGCTAGAAAAGGACCAAACCGGTCTTCAAAAAATTGTGTCAGGGTAAATACTTTTAACTTTAAATAGAGCGGGACAAAAAAGAATGCGGCTAACAATATGCCGAAAATGGCGCCAATTTCAAAATTTGCCTGAGCCAATCCGTAAGCATAGGCAGCTCCCCCCATACCGACAAAATGACCTGCTTGTATATTCGTGGCAATCGTAGACATCGCAATAGTGGGCCAGCGCAGTTTTCGACCGCTGAGAAAATAGCTGGTGGCATCCTGTGTTTGGTCTGCACTTTTATATATTCCAATTATGAATATTATAACAAAATAAAAGACCACTATTAATAAATCTATGTTCATCTTTGATACCCTAACGTTTTATTTACTTAATTGAAATGCCTCAGTCCGCCAACTGGTAGATAGCCCTACGCTCTTTGCCTTTGCCTGCCTGTCCGTCGTATCCCGAATAGTCGGGAGTTGACGGGTGCCTTATCCTTAATAGTTACCATTTTTTTCATTAACCTTTTTTGAATCTCACTTGGTGTAAATATTATATGAAATATTATTGAAGAAGATTAGTGCCAATACACGGATTGGTTGAGGGATTATCTGATATGGACACTCGTCTGGAATCTTTTTTCAGGTTACTTTACAATACAAAAATAATAATAATAAATTTTTGAACAAAGAACATTGTTTTGTTAAAGAGAAATAAATTTGGATAATATAGCCTGGATTAGCGGTAGCGTTCGCCACCCTGCCTGCCGATAGACAGGCCAGTCTCCAATTCTACTTTGTGTTTCTACTATGGAAGGACGAGCATCGATACTCACTCCGCTCTTAATCCATATCATAAACGGATTCCAATGTTACATTGTTGTTTTTTTGAAAAAGTTTCCGTGAGTCGCGCCAATGTTACCAGCCCCGATAATACCAATTTTCAAATTAGTCACACTGTTTCTTTCTCATCCAAGTAGTCGGTGGTTAGCTTGTCCAGAATATCTTGATATGTTCCATTAAAGGGGCCTTCCTTTTCTAGTTTTAGGGATGTTGCGGCAGCAGCGAACTTACACGAATCTGCAGGTAATGATTTCAGTCGGCTTGCCAGATAGGCGGAAATACATGTATCCCCTCGACCCGTACGACCCTCCAATGAACGAGGAGTATAGGGTGCTTCAAAGATTTTACCTGCAGCGTAAACCAACACTCCTTTAGAATGTGTAAGTACAATTTCATCCGGACCAAAGCCAGCTAATATCTCTGCTGATTCGCTCATATTTCTTTTCCCTGTCAGAAACTCAGCCTCCTGATCATCTACCTTTAATATATCCAGTTGAGCCAGGATGTCTTCTTTTTCTGGCCACGCTTCATGGGCAACTCTTTTGTCTGAACCAACAACCCGAATGAATCCCTGCGCGTCACCAGCAAGTAAAACATCTTTTTGTCTTAATTCATTGATGACCTTCAATGGCACTTCACCTCGGACACACGGTGTAATTAGAAATATCCTGGCCTGCAGATCTTTAATTTGATCAGAAGTAAACGATCCGGCAGTGGATGTAGTTGAGAGAATCCGATTATGCGGATCGTTGGCGGGATATTCCAACTGCATCTGTGTCGATTGAGGCGTGAACTCGGGAAAAACGACCACACCAATTCTTTTAAGATTGTGAACAGCGTGAATGTCCGCCTTTGCTATTCGAGTTACCACTGCAACTTTCAGCCCCATCACGACTGCTGTACAGGCGCCGTAGTAAATACCACCTCCATCAGCGAACCTGGTTCCTGAAGCAGAAACTATGGTATCCTTTGTGTAATTACCTATTAATACAATGTCATAGATATCCAACTTATTCCTCATCTTATTACTTCATCTTCCTTTATTTAATTGCCCACTTTAACGCGCCATAATGAAGAGGCTAAAATAAGCGAGACGATTGAGCTTCCAATCCACAAAACTATTACATTGCTGAAATCGTAGTGGCGTATGCCGTCTATGACCGTCGTTCCATGCTCAATTAGAAGGCCACTAATCTGATCTTGTACAGCAGCTCCAATGTAACTGAAGACTCCGATAAATCCCATTGCGGCACCGGCAGCTCTTTTTGGGGCTATATCAATAGCAAACAAGCCACCGAGGGCAGCTAAAATTCCGCTCAGTGTGAAACCGTATAGAATAAAGCCAATGGTTAACAGTACGGGTTTCCCGGAGGAAGCGAAAAAGATAATAAACAATGCAAATACTTCGAGCAGACCAAAAATGAGTGTTACAGGGGGGCGTCTAGCATTAAACAGTTTATCGGATATAAAGCCATAAGCCACGGAACCCAGAATTGCAGCCAGTGTGCTGACACCAATCAAACCTCCCGCTTCAATAAGAGAATAGCCCTTTGCCTCCTGTAAATACAGAATGCCCCAACTATTGATCGCGTAGCGGGTCATATACATAGTAGCGCTCGCCAGACCAAGGACCCATATTGAGGGTAGTTTAAAAATACTAAGCTGTAACTTGCTTGTTTTTTCCGGTTCACCTTCACTGTTCAGGATAACTTTAGAATGATCATTCTTCCAATCCGCTACTGAAGGCAGACCCAAGGTCTGAGGTCGATCCTGCAAGAAAAGATATATACCAACAGCAACAAAGATACAAAAAATGCCGGGTCCCCAAAATCCAGCCTGCCACCCAAAATAGCTCACTAAGGGAGCTACAACGAGGAAAGTTAACCCTTCCCCGACAGAGTGTGCCACACTCCAAATTCCGTAGTACCTACCTCGCTCTCGATTGCTGAACCAATTCGACAGCGCAACAGCTCCAGTAGGAGCGCCAAACCCCTGAAACCACCCGTTGAGTCCCCAGAGAATAACCCAAACCCAAAGCAATGTGGACCAACCCATCGCCAAGTTTATTAAAGCTGAAACAAGCACTCCTGTGGCAAAAAACCGCTTGATATTGGCATGATCAGCTAAGAAACCATTGGTCAACTTTCCAAAGGCGTAAACATAAAAAAGGGCCGACCCGATCATGCCTAATTCGTCCGCCGAGAAAATCCCTCCGTCGATCAATGGTTTCTTTATGACGGATAGTACCAAACGAAGTGGATAAGCAAATCCATATCCGATGGTAATCACCAATATAATGGACAAACGAGACCGTTTGTACAACTTGTCTATCTTCTCCCTATCATCAAGTGTAAGTTTGTCTTTCCCAGACGCAAAGAATCGGAATGGATTAGGCATTGTCTTTCCTCTTTTTACTCGGTTCTATGATTGGGGAATAGAGTACCGGAAAAATACTCCGAGTTGTTCAGGGCAGCAGCCCCAATGTTTCCCTTCATGCCGTCGCCATGTGAACGACCCTCGCACACAAGGCAATGCACGTACTCGAACATTCCATTACTCGAGAACATAGGTATACTAGCACACTGTTGTAATTCATTTGTCTTCTGATAAATAATGTTTCCCCTCTCCCCCCATCATGGCAATCATTTCGTCAAAGGAAATGTCTTCTTTCAGGAAAGTGCCATGGCTCCAGCCGTGAGTGAGAATCATAAACCGATCACCTATGCTATAAGCATGATTGGGATTATGGGTGATTAAAATAACACCCAGACCGCGAGAACGGGCTTTCCTAATGTAATTCAACACGACATCCACTTCTTTGACTCCCAAGGCGGAGGTGGGTTCATCGAGAATCAGAATCTTGGCGCCAAAGTATATAGAACGGGCAATGGCGAGGCATTGACGCTCCCCACCTGAAAGGGTCCCCGCAGGCCTTCCGTCATCTTTTAAATGAACACCCATTTTTGCCAGTTCCTCCCGGGTCACACGGTTGGCAAGTTTCATGTCCAGCCGGCGAAACAGACCTTTCCCTTTTGTTGGTTCTGAACCAAGAAAAAAATTGCGAGTTATGCTCATGAGAGGAATAATAGCCAACTCTTGGTAGACGGTAGCAATACCTCGATCTAAGGCATCCCGAGGAGAATTAAATCGTGCTTTTTCTCCCTGCACAAAATAACTGCCTTTGTGTTGCGAGTAAACGCCTGAGAGGATCTTTATGAGCGTTGATTTGCCCGCTCCATTATCCCCGAGAAGGCACAGCACTTCCCCGCTATAAACTTGGATTGAAATGTCTCTTAGGGCCAGGATGTTCCCAAAAGATTTGTAAATCCCCAATGTTTCCAGTAGCGGCAAATTGGAATGTGTCAATTTCTTGCCTCTGATGCCTTCATACGAAAAAAGTTATTTACGAGAACCGCAAGAAGCAGCATAGACCCCATGAAGAGTTGGAACCAGTCGGCATCCACGCCAGCGAAGACGATTCCCTGCCGAACCATGCCAAAAATGAGAGCCCCCAAAACGGCGCCAATAGCCGAACCGTAACCACCGGTAAGCAATGTTCCACCAATAACCACGGCGATAATGGCAAAAAACTCGCGTTGTTGTCCGCGAAGAACATCCGAACCATCAAAAGAAATAGCCTGAATCATAGCAACAAGCCAGGCTGCGGCAGCTGTTAGCATAAAGAGTATAATCTTAACCCGTTGGACCGGGACACCGATCATACGTGCGGTATCAGACGAACCACCTGCACCAAAAATCCAGTTACCAAACCGAGTACACATGAGAATATAGGTAACGACAGTTGCAGTAGCTAACCACCAAACTATCGATACAGAAAATCCTACACCACCAAGGGTAATATCACTTGCTAATAGAAGCTCTATCGTTCGATAACCCGGGACCTCATTGAGACCACCAAGCTGAGTGCGACCTATCACCAAACGCGTCGTACCAATCGTGAATCCCCGAATAATGAAAAGTGTCCCCAAGGTTACAATAAAAGAAGGAAGACCGGTCCTAACCACTATGTAGCCGTTCAGAAAGCCAATCACCAAAGCTAATACCAGAGCAATCAGCATAGACAGTATAATTGGCATCCCAAATTCTACCGCTAGTATTGTCATGGTCATTCCTGTCAGTCCAATCATGGAACCCACAGACAAATCAAATTCGCCTCCAATCATCAACAGTGAGACAGCCACCGCGAGTATCCCAAGCTGGGAAGCAACCTTGAGGTACGTTGCTGTACCTCTTAGAGTAAGGAATCCTTGGTCTCCGGCAATGACAGCAAAAAAAAGCCACACGGCGATCGCACCCCCAAGAGCGCCTAGTTCAGGTCTATTCAATATGCGGCGAAGCATGCCCTTCTTCATAAATAGTGCAGCGCTGTCATGAGGTTCCTAATCACCGGTACTTCTTTTGCCGATTCTCTCATTCGGTGCGTTCGCCTAATGAAACCAAGGGAACGCCCCAAGACCCTGTGAACAGTCTCATACGCGAATAGTACGGAGGAAAATCACGGTCGGAAGCTCCAAGATTTGGAACACAATTCCCTTATTTTCAGAGCATCGCCTTGTGCTGTTTTATCTCTGGGCGCATTTGTCGTTAGAAACCGCAGGTAAAGGCGATTATTCTGTGTAATCAACGTGTTCCCTTTTGAGTCAGAAGAGTGATCTGCTCGGCATTTTCTTTGGTGATAAATCCCGGACCGGTTCTCAGCACATCATAGGCCGGGGTATTCAGATTCGTTATATAGAGGGTAAGCAGAACGATAGGTAGATATCCTTGGAGGTACGGCTGCTGGTCAATGGCAAACATTATATGTCCTTCCTTTATTGCCAGGAGTACTTCAGGAGTTAAATCAAATGTGGCAAGTTTTATTTGATCTAATTTGCCTATTTCTTCCAATGCTTTTAACGCCGGAAGAACACCCATTGGCCCTAATGTGAGTATGCCATTCACTTCAGGGTTTCTTATTACAACGGTGGTAATTCGCTGCTGGGTTTCCGTGGGATCTGCTAATTCAACGGACAGAATCTCAACATTGCCGCCAAACATTTTCATCGCATCGGCAAATCCTTGACAACGAAGATCAAGGCTCATATTGCCAACTTCCTGATTTACGCAGATAGCCTGTCTGACGCCAGCAAATGCCATTTTCTCTCCCGCCTTATAACCGGTCTCGTATTCTGTTTGTCCAAGATGAGTCAAGACGCCCAACTGTTTCGCTACGTCACTACCAGAATTTATAGAGATGACAGGAATTCCAGAAGCTATGGCATTGGCAATAGGATCATGAAGCGCATTTGCATCAGGGATGGACACCACCAGACCCTGAGGTCTCGATGCGACGGCGGCGTCAATAAGTTGAGCCATCGCAACCATGTCAAAAGAGATTGGCGCTTGGTATTCCACACGAATACTCATGTCCCGGGCAGCAGCATCCACGCCGTTTTTTACTACGGACCAGAAGGGATCAGATGCTTGTCCATGTGTGATGACAACAATGCGAATTTCGGATCTTTCCACGACAATCCTGCCATTCTGTTTCTCCGGACTTCTACCGCACCCTGTCAACCCCAACATAAATAGGAGGATCATGGTAAACGTCTTTTTCACCGATACCTTTGTGTCATCAACGGAACACTTAGGGCATATGGAATATGTCATGGGCAAGAACGTTTATTTAGTCGTCCAGGACTTTTAAAGTTTGCCATACTATCCGGCTAACGGAAAGTTGGGTTCCCTTTCTGAAACATCAAGACTTCTCGACATAATTTGAACTTACCTTCGTCCCGCCAAGACATGAGAATAATGGGTTTTGGGTTATTGTGCACAGCGCTTTGCGGGGGTCATAACCTAATCACAAATTCAAGCAAAAGATACACATCAAAACTCAATAATAATAGAGAATCGCTGTACGTATCTTAATCTTCCAAAGTCAGAATAAGCATAGTCTAAAATCATTGTTGTTCCACTAATGAGATTTAAATTGATTCCGCCGCCACCGGTAAACCCTTCTTCTGAATCGTTATTGAACAGAGATTTATAACCAAATCTTAAAGCTGCATAATCGGAAAATAGGTATTCCATTCCTATATTAACGCTTTCGGCGTTGTCGCTGGGATTATAAGCTTCAACGGCGAATATTAATTGGCTATTCTTGTATTTGAACACATCCATAGCAATTCCAGCTCGGAAAGCCAACGGCAAATCAAAGCTGCCGGTCTGAAGTTCCGAAACAATCCTATCGTTACTGCCAAACTTATCGGGAGCAGGATCAACAAGAATGATTAGGTCTCTTCCCCTCAATCTCATTTTGGGAGCAAAATTCGTTATGGCGGCTCCAATGCGCAGTCCGTTATATTGGGTCACAAAAAGAGTTCCTACGTCAAGAGCAAAAGCATTAGCTGACTCATTGAAAATCTCGGAGCGTACAAATTTCCCGTTAAATCCAATGGAAAACCGATCCGTAAGATTAATAGCGTAAGTTAAACCCAATGACAAGTCTCCGGCGCTGAAGAACTCCCCCGTACCCTCCGGCTGTTCAATAGTCCGTATTTCCATATCGTCGTGGGTTAAAGAAGTGACGTTAAGACCGATGGTGCCAAAGCGACCAAGCGGAATCGACATAGCTCCCCAATCAAAATTCGTATCGACAATCCATTGGGTGTGTATAATAGCAAGTTGCGGGCTTTCCAATCGTGCAATACCGGCTGGGTTCCAATAAATTGCTGTAAGATCATTCGCAATGGCGACAAAGGCTCCACCCATTGCGGAAGCCCTAGCGCCAATATCAATGCCCAGAAAAACTGCGCTACTCGTCCCTACTTTTGTAACGTCCTGACTATAAACCGGGTAAAAAACGAAAAGTATGGTCAAGCCACAGATAACTAAATATCTTTTCATTACTTGTTTAAGAAAATTTATCATACCATTGGTTATGTGTCATAAGCCTATTTTATTATAGCAAACTTTCCAATTTTTTCTCCCAGTTTTCCAGCATCTACGTGGTACACATAGATACCAAATGCGATGTCAAGACCTTCTCTTGTTCTTAAATCCCAGGATGCAGCGCCATTGTCAATAGTGCTCTCATGTTCAATCACATCAACCAGATCACCTTTGAGAGTATAAATTCGGATAGTGGCTCTTTGCGGCAAATGAATAAAATTAATCCTCCGTTCACCTCTACTTCCAATTCCCGCTGAAGTCGTTTGCTTTCTCTCCCACGAAGCCACAGCCACGTATGGGTTGGGAACCACAGCAATCCTGCCCATGCTTGATACAGCCAGCTTTTCATAAACTGATTCACCTCTGGTTTTGAATTCAAATATATCCCCGGTTCGAAACGGTTTGGTTGTCCTTATTTGAAATACGTCTCCACTAAGAGGTGGCTGACCGCCTGTGGCTGTAGTGTCTGTTAACTTTACACGCCAGGTCTTCTTCTCCGTACCTTCAAACTTCTCACGAATAGTAATTTTATCTCCGGATGACCATAAACCATCACTATTGTAATCCTTAAACCTAAAATTGGCAGGTCGATTCTCGGTAATATTCACGACCGTAAAATTAACATTTTTAGGAGTCGAACTAGAATCAGTCCCTATGGGTTCACTAAAAAAAGTAATATCATAATCTGCTGGATAGGGAAGTGCCCCAAATTCAATATCTACTTTGCTGTCAAAATTACTGTTACCTGAAATCAACCCGGTAATAGAATCGATAAGGCCCCACTCATCATCATTATCGATAAATATACGCAACCCATCAAAGATATCACCTTCCACGAGAAAGCCGTGCTCATCCCTTCCAAAAATCCTACTTTTACTTAATGCCGTATCGGGAGGTAAAGCAGTAATGTCTATCACCGAGTAATAGTCGGTCTGAAAAATTCCGGGGTGTGGAAACACAATATGATATGTAGTATTATCCTTAATCAGTCTTGGATCAACGATCTCTACCGAAATTGTTCCCGTCCCTGATGGTATGCCAACGGGTATAATGTCTTGAACAATTTCAGGAGGTTGATAACCGGCTACCGGTGCGTTTGGCGTGACCACCGCAGTATTGATGTCAGTAAAAGTGACGTTTCCAAAAGCATCTGTCTTGATAATAGTGGTGGTTTCAGACACGGGAATTCCTACCGTCCCCAAAGTAGGGTCCCCTTGATCATAAGCTGTAACGGCATAAAAATAAGTCTGACCATTTTGAACGGTTTCATCAACATAGACATGACGTAGACCAGAATCAGTTCCTCGATCAAAACTGGCGCCTGCAACCGTAACCGGATCGGGACCTGTTATTCCATCAATCAAATCGAAAGTAGCCAACGGTATTCTAAAAACAGAATTGCCATAAGCGTCTGTAACCACCTTTATTTCCAAGAATGACGGGTCGGTACTCCTATAAATCTTATATCCTTCAAAATCTTTTTTGAAATTTAAGAACACATCGACTGATTCCTCTGCTCTTCGATCCCAGTACAGCGTCACCTTTGCGTCTCCTGGAATTGCTTTAAGTCTTGGTTTCAGAGGAGGCGAAAAGAAACTGTAATTGCTGTTGTAAATCAGCTGTACCGTGTTTTTGTTACGGATAAGATCGTCCAGATTTTCCCCAAAAACCATGGCAATGGAGAAATCGCGTGTTTCGCCTGCGGGAAGGGCAATCGGTCCGGAGCCATAAATCAAGCTTGTCAGGCTCTGCTGAAGTTCGCTGTTGAAAGTGAAGTCTGCCATGCTGTTCCAAATCTCTTCATCGTCCTTTGGTTCAATTTCGTGGGTGGCAAAGATATCCACACTGGTGAGTCCGATCTGATCCGATTCATCAATATCCGTCATCCCAAAATTTGGTTCCCCTTGTGTGGGAATGCCATCCCCTTCTCCCTCATCAGGTCCAGTATAACCCTCATCCATAGGTCTAAGACCGTCTCGCCCGACATCATCATTCAACGCTTCAACTTCGTCCCACTCATCATTGTCATTATCATCGCTAAAAGGTCTCCAATCTCCGTCTTCGTCACCTTCCCAATGAGGACCAGGTTCTCTTCCGTAAGTCTGTACGAAGTCATTCACATTGGTATATCCGTATGGGTATGTATCTAAGAAGACACCAGGTGGATTATCCCTCTTTTCGTCAATCCACCCGTCATTATCATTATCAATGCCGTCAGTTGGCTCCCCTGGACTTTCCATGAAAGCAAAACCGGTATAGGCGGTAGGGGAAAACCCTGTGTTACCGGTATTATCCTCGTCGTACCCGTAGACAATATCTATGAACGTATCATAAAACGCGCTATCATCACCTGAATCGCCAATGCCCCCCACCCCATAATCGAATAACATCCCGAAAAACACAGGTGCATAATTGTAGCTAGAAAAGTTCGTAATACGGTAGAGCCAGAAGATAACGTCTTCGGCGAGAACCTGAGACCATTGTAGTCCCCTTACTTTCACCAATGTAGCCAAGCCTCCTCGCTCCGGTTTCTCAGGAATGGGAATAAAAGGAAATTCCTTATCTTGAAAATCATCCATCACAAAAAAGCATTCCAAGTCGGCTTGAAACTGATTCTTGCCAAAAAAACCATTCCACGACCCCGGCCACCCTGGGTCGTCTGAAAACTTGAGCTTGTCAGGCCAAACCGGAGGCCACGTAGTCGGATCATTACTCATTGCCGGAGAAGATCCTTCTAAGTTATCCCAACCTGGCCGAGGCTCATAGCCCATAGGGATACCCTCTGGCGATTGATCAATATCTTCTCGATAACCCAACTCTGCAATATGCCTGGTGACTCCATTTAGATCAACAACCTCCGCGATAACAATGGGCGTAGCTCCTTCTACATAAGTGTGTCCACTTCCCTTTGGCCATTCGGACGGATCAGGATTTGAAGGCCAATTGCCAACCATGCCGTAATTAATGAAAGGTGTATTGATCAGGTTGCCGTCCATCTGACCCCATTTTCGGAATAGGCGATCTCCTCCTATCCCCTGCTGGGGATCCGGATCCTCAGTCTGTGAAAAGGATTGATTAAGCCCGGCTAATAATAGCGCTAAAATGAAAGAACACCGGCGTAACATCCTGATCTCCCAATAAAGTTAAAGTGCAATGTTTACTCCCAATTGTATACGCCTTGGCTCGACATAGAAATCAGGCCTGTTAAACCACGCTTCCAACGTGTTAACCCCTTGAACTCTTCCAGCATAAAGTATATCACTTGTAAAATCTGCACGCCCAGTGGATGCGTATACACGCTTTGCATTCCTCGCATCAAAAAGATTGTACACCTTGAAAAATGGTGAGAAAGTAAATGTGCCTACCTTGAAATTCTTACGGGCTCGAATATCAAAATTTAAGTACATCGGTTTTCTTTCAGAGTTCTCGAACGAAGCACGAATCCCTCGAGTAGCCCGTAGTGTGGGTGTATAAGGTTTACCCGTGTAAAATTTACCAATTATGGCTATGCTCCAATTTCGTTTTGCGTCAGTAAGATTAGCCGTCCAATTTAGAGTATGTCTCTGGTCCCAATCCAAGGGAACTGTCTGAATTTCGCTTTCTCTGGGTGGTATAGCAGCCGCATCGGCAAAGGCTGCCTCCGGATCGGAAGCATTTCCCTCGGCAACTTGAAACGTATAATCAATGAAGACGTTTACATTTCTCGTTGGTCTGAGGTCTAATGCAACGGTGAACCCACGGATATTACCGTAGTCTAAATTAACAAATCGGCCATATCTGTCTCCCGCTATATAGGTTTCAACAATCTCTGTCCCCAACCAATTATTAATGTCCTTGTAGAAACCGGTAACAAAAAAACCTGTATTCAGACCGAATTGCTGCTGAAGTCCGATTTCATAGTTGACCGTCTTTTGATTTTTTAGGTTCGCATTCCCAATTAAGGTATTAACCGCTCCACTTTTTTCAGTATTCATCTCGAATTCCGGATTCAAGTACAGATGTTCAAATGTTGGTTTTTGATAAAAGAAGCCATAAGAAAAATAAATGGCGCCGCGATCAGTGATGGGATAAGAAATGCCGACCCGTGGACTCACCTGTGAAAGAACCTTTGAATCCTCGAACCAAGAACCTCTGGCTCCCCAGTCTTTGCTACTCATATCATTTCCCGCAGCGTCAATAAATTTGGCGCCATCTGGAATTATCTCTGAAAAAGCCCCACCCGTTTCAAGATTAATTAACGTCCTTGAATCATCAGAATTAAGACGAAAAGGCACATCATTATACAAGAGATCATCACCCTGGAAAATGTCAATAGCTCTAATATGTTGCGTAAGGCTGGGATCCCTGAAATCTGTTGGGACTTTTCCCTTTGCATCAAAATAATCTAGTCTAACTCCGATATTGATAATCATCTCTTTCAGTTCAATCTTATCTTGAAGATAGGCTGAAAGCTCAACAGGTTCACCCTGAAACACATTGTGGTTAAATGATGAGATGGGTGGAATGGCAGGTTCAAAAGGAAACTTTATTATGCCAAATTCATCTACCTCAGGCACAATTTCATACTCCTCATACTTTAGTGTATATTTCCTTATCTCGATTCCTGTTTTTATCTGGTGGCTCCTGCTTACCTGACTGGTTAGATCAAATTTCCCACCAAATGTGGTTGTTTCTCTGTTAATGATGTCATCATCTGTACCACCCGTATAAAACGCGTTCTGTCCGGCTGCCTCCAGCAATTTGGGATCGACATACCCAGGATCCAAAAAATCCTTAAAAACATACCGTTTGAATTCAAAATTAATATAAGAAAACTTAGCGGTATAAAAAGTGGTGGGAGAGAGTGAGTGATTCAATATAGATGTAACGGTTAATCCATTTCTAAACTGGCCATAATTTCCATCTGGGTTAAGCGTAAATTTATGACTGTATTCTGCAAAATCAAGGTCATGGTACAACCCAACCACGTTGAACTTAATGAAAGGCGAAAACCGATAAGTAAGTTTACCTTGAACAGACAACTTTCTTAAAGAATTCATCGGAACGGGTGTGTAGCTTTGTGATTTCACATAAGCTCGATAATTATCCAATCCTATGATAGGTTCATTTAGAGTTACGTCTTCGATAACCCAGTTGTCGGGATTTGAGTCTTTAAAACTGGATGAATCTTTAGAACTGAATCTTCTCTGACCATAAAGCCACCCCTTATTGCTGAAATACCTTGCGTTTACATTAAAGGTTAATCTCTTATTGAAAAATGGAACCGGACCATTTAGGCTAGCTTCAATATTGGTGAGATCTGTGATTTTTTTGTCGTCAATGTTGAAAAAGATGTCGTTATCGGAAGTGAAATAATCCCCAACATAGGCAGAAACCGTGCCATGGTATTCTTCACCCCCTTCCTTTGTAATAATGTCCACTATACCAGATAGGGCTTGACCGTATTCCGCATTGAAACCACCGCTGATGACTTGAAACTGTTCAATCCCTGCATTCTCCACCTCAACAGACAATTCACCCGCAAAAGGGTCAGAGACTGATACACCATCAATAAGATAGTTCACTTCGCTGGCTCTCCCCCCGCGTATATGTATTCTTCCTTCAGTATCTTTTATTATTCCCGCCTGCAGCTCCAGCACATCGACAAACTCTTCCACCGGCATCTGGCTAATATCTTCGCCCCGTACTATCTGCTTCGAGGCCGTAAGATCTCTTTGAACGATAGGCAATTGAGCCGTGACCACTACCTTTTCCCCTAACAACACTGTTGGAAATAGAACAAAATCCATTTTTGTTGTTACATCCAATGACACCTTTAGACCTTCTACCCCCTGCTGAGTATAGCCCATCATCGAAACTTTCAAATCATAAGTTCCGGGCGAAATATTGAGGATCACATAGTATCCCTCTAAATCTGTGGATGCTCCCATACTGGTCTCTTCAAGAAGAACATTAGCCCCGGGTAGTGGCTCACCTGTTTCTGCATCGGTAATCCTGCCCGTAACTTTCCCTGTCTGCCCTCCCCAAGCGGAAGTAGACACCAGTACAGAAATGGCTAGACAAAAGAGAACATTTCGTGGGAGGAGACCTGCGATCCTGTCCAAAAGACCGGGGATAATAAACATGAAAAATTGACGAATCATATTTTTATTCCAATCAATTAAGAAGGGTTAGTGTCGATACCCACGGTACACACCCACCCATTCTGGCCGCACGCAGCAAGTTAGGAAGAAACGGGAGTATCATGATATTTTTCAACGGCCTGTCACTCTTCGTAAATTCACGCCGTGCCTGATTAGGCCCAACCCATAGGTCATAGGTCGCCAGTATACAAAAGACAGGGGAGCCCACTGACCGGGCTTCCCCTCTGCTCCGATTCAATTTCACCACGTTACTTCACCCAGGGAAACTTATTGCTAATGCTGTTCATTCAGTCGCTCCTTACGTCATTTGATGAGAATCATCTTCCTTGATTCTTTGAATCTGGCAGTTTCGAGGGAATAGATATAAACACACCTTGTCATACTAAATCCGTCGCGGCCTACCGCAATCGGTTGCAATGATGAAAGTTAATTACTAAATTTTGTTTAAGACAACAGCTTTTTTGGTTTCGGCTTTGTCTGAGCTAGGGCGTACAAATTCATTTCGGTGCAATAATCAAAATTGTTTTCCCCTGGTTCCAATGATAAATGCTTCTTGGGGTTTTCATAAGGTTTTTCTTATTGGACTGACAACGAGCAAAATACTAACAAAAACATGATCAGTCGCTATATATTCTTCGTAACGGGAATTCTTATCCTAATTACCGCCTTCACCTTTTGTGTCAAGAAACAAGATAGTGATGAAATATTCGTGGCTATTGTAATAGGCGATGATAGAGACCATGTAGGCATTACTGTAAAAGACTTCTTGCACAGTTACGAACTTAGCCCCATCCCTTTTGGAAACTTAAAGGTTTTCGATGACAAAAAAGCTCACCTGAATTTAATGACCGATAAGAAACTGATGGTGTTGGAAGCATTAAAATATGGTCTGGAGTTCGATGAGAAAGTTCAGATCCAACTCGAGTGGTATAAAGACAAGGCAGTCAGACATGAACTTTACAATGAGGTGGTTCGTAATCAGGTGGAAATATCGAACTCGGAACTTCGGGATGCATTCATAAAGTCAAAGACAAGAATCGGAGTGCTACTTCTTGTAATGAAGACGCAGGAAGAAGCATTTGCATTGAGGAACAGGCTTGTAGGCGGGGCCAACTTTGAAGAATTAGCTGCAGAAACATTTGCATACCCATTACTCGCAGAAAACACTTTTGACTTATGGTATCCATTATGGGGCCAAATAGATGAAAACATAGAGCAAGTGGCATTTTCGTTGGAACTTGGAGAAATATCAAATCCTGTGAAAACCAAATGGGGCTACGCCATCCTAAAGGTTGAGGAGATAATACAGCACGCTATCATAACAGAAAGTGAGTTTCAAAAAAGAAGAAAGGGTATTGAGAAGATCATCCGAAGACGGAAGGAAGAAAAAATAGCTGATAAATTTATTAAAGATTTTATGGAGTCAAAGAAAGTTAGAGTGTATGGCCCCTCTATTGTTTTTCTTGTTGAAAATAGTAAAGAAATCTTGGGTGAATATGATTCTTTATACCCTTTAGAAACCCCAAAAAATTTGGATATAGAAATCGGTAAGTATCGTCAACAAGTTGAATATCATCTGAATAATGTGATTGTTGAGTTCGAGGCCGGTAGGTGGACCATGGGCGAATTCCTTGATAAACTGAAAAAGGTGCATCCTGATTCCAGACCCATTATGACAAGCAAAAACAATTTAAAAGACGTAGTAGCCCGAATGGTACGGGACGAATTTCTTGCCAAAGAAGGTTATCGACGAAAGTTACAGCACAATAATTACGTCCAAGATGAGGTCCGGCGCTGGAAAGAAGAGATAGTATTTAACAAGTTTAGAAATGATATTATAGATACCGTAAAGGTCACCGAACCGGAATTAATAAAATATTATGAGGACCACAAATCAAGATACATGGAACCAAACAGGGTTAATATAAGAGAAATATTTGTCCCCGCCAGGAGTGAAGCCGATCAACTCTTAGAAAAAATAAATAATGGCGAAGATTTTGCAGTCCTTGCTCAAGAGTATTCAATCCGAACATGGGCAGCTAAACAAGGAGGAGAATTTGGTTTTTTCGGATATGGAATCCATGGTGAAATTGGAAACAGGGCTCTATCCATGAACGTCGGTGAACTTACGGGACCTATTGAAATCGAGGATAAGACCTTCGGAAAAGGGTTTTCCATCTTTCAAGTTATCTCCAAAAAAGAAAAACGCTTCAAAACTCTTGAAGAAACTAAGACCATAGTACAAAGGAGCCTGCTTGAGAAAAAAAGGAATGATGTTTTGAACAGATTCTTGGATAGTTTAAGAGGCGAATATACAGTGCATGTAAACCAAGAGTTACTTAGCAAGATTATGACCACCGATGATATGGCAAGAGGGGGAAAGGTAGAAATGATATATGTACCGCTAAATTAAACCGGGTTTGGTTCAGGATATTCATAAAGATAGCAGTCTTACTTACATCCCCATTACCCTATATCTTCCACGATCAAGGTACATCAGACGGCCATTCTAATTTTGGATAAAATTGGTAATCAAGGAAATATTCATCAATAATTGCATTGGACCATCGACTCTTCATAACCATTTTTTTCTTTCTTATCATTTCAGGAAGGTCAATATATTGAGTAAATGTTATATAATCTTGCCAACTTCCTTTAAATTTCTTGGGCCAGTCTTTGGATAATGGATGATTTGGGTTATAAGTGCTTACAACATGTTTTTGATAACTGTTTCTCATGTTCCCAATTGTACCGGGTTTGTCTATATGAGCGTATTTTACAACCATTTGGTCTCTCGGGATATTTTCCCATCCAAATGGCAGGGATCCATGGCTACCCCATTGTACATTAATGAGAGCTCTATTATGGTGTTCTCTGGCATCTTCCACTGCCTTTTTAGTACTTAAAATTGCTCTGTGAAAGTAGGTATACACATTCACAATATTACCATTTTCAGGATCATATTCAATCCAAACTTTTTCGTGATCCGTGGGATCGTTGTCTTGAGGATAATTAATATCGTCGTCCCAGAACAAACTATATTCTATGATAGGTTGATCCGGATGCAAGATCACAACTGCATCCTCAAGAGCAAAGAACTCTTTCGGGTTTACATAAAGCCTTGGAGCTAACCGTATAGCTAGTTCAAATTCTTCGGGTGTCACCGATTGTGGCGGATCCAATCTTAGCACATTCCTGTACTGTTCACTTGCTTCCTTTAGTCTTCTTTCCAAGTGAAATGCATACCCGAGTCGATTATTGTAATAGACGTTTTCGGGTTCGAACCGTAACCCTTGTTTGTAATGCTCAATTGTCTTTTCAAAATTCTGTTTGTTATTTTTTTTACTCATTCTATAAAGATCCATGTACATATCCCCCAGTTCAAAATTCATTACCCCAATTGACGAAACCAATGAATACTTTGACTTATCTTTTTCCGTTTTTGAGTTTATTTGTGTACAATTGGGTGCTGTTCCAAAACATATTAAAATGCCAACACTGAATATTAATAAAAGTTTTTTTCTTTCCATTCCCTCTCCCTTGGTTTATAAATCTGTTGTTCCCTTTATGTACATCCTTGCTATTCTTGCATTATCAAGTGAATTAGCCTTTACTTGGGTCATGTTCAACCTCATTAGAAGAACTTAACTTCGCTTCGCAATTGGAATAGTGAGACGTTCAATTAAAAGATTTCGATTCGTTTTATCGGTTACTCTACCAGTATTTTCCCACTTATACAGGGAAATCCATACGACAAAAGGTAAATATCTTTTTCATTGAAAATTATCCTTTTATTCCGGACATAGTAATTCCTTCGGTAAAATATTTCTTGAAGAGAAAGAAAAGAGCCAATATAGGTACCGTCAGGAGAGTCGCACCAGCCGTTAGAATGCCTGGATAACTACTATATTCGCCCCGAGTGTAAAGACCCAATAAAACACTAAGCGGCATTAGATTATAATCCTTGGTAACAATCAGATACCATAAGAATTCATCCCACATGGCCATGAACGTAAATATAGCAATAATCATGGTGATAGATTTCGATAATGGCAGTATAATCTTGAAGATAATCCTTAACTCGGAACAGCCATCGATCCGGGCTGCATCAATTTGAGCTTGAGGAACAGTTTTAAAAAACTGGGTGAAAAGGAAAATTGCCCAAGCACTGATCATAAAGGGCGCCATCGTTCCTTATCAGAGGTTGTGCCTGCCGGTATGGTCTTCCAATCGATCCGGGAATCAGGATGTAACGAATTCCATTCCTCAACCATCTTGCTTTCAAATTTTGACAGTTCCAAACTGGGGGCGGTCCAGTATGATACATCTTTAGTATTATTCTTGTCTTTTGATGAACGGCAAGACATGACCATTGTAGTTACCGTAATAAATAGCACTGTAAAACATCTTAATTGGATATCTTTATTTCTTTCAACAATCCACTAAATACAAACCCCCACACAAAGGAACTTGGTGGGGGTTTGTATTTAGAATTGCTCTAAAGATCCAGCCAGTTACTTGAGTAGTAACATTTTTTTAGTGGCTGTGAACCTTTCAGTTTCCAGACGATAAATATACATACCACTTGCAACTTTGGATCCGTTGTGATCCAGTCCGTTCCAAATAGTCGTGTAGAAACCAACATCTTTCCGCTCATTTACCAGTGTCTTTACATTATGACCTAACAGATCATAAATCCGAATGGTCACATTCGTAGCTTCTATAATGTCATAGGAAATATGAGTGACAGGGTTGAATGGATTCGGGTAATTCTGACGCAAAGAGTAGGTCATGGGAACCTGTTCAATAGGTTCGTCGATGCTTAATGCCGTGTTGTCAAACTCAAAGACATAGAGTCCCAAGAGGTTATCAACCGGGTTTGCACCGGACCAGGGCACTGTCGCTACTATTTCCAGATGTCCGTCATTATCCATATCACCTATACTCACATTAGCCGGACGGCCAAAATGACCACCTTCTACTTCACCGCCATCTATGAGCGTGTAGTAAAATGAGTAACTCTCTTCATCGGTGACAGTTCCGCCTTCATACTCCATATCCATGACCGCACCAAAGTTGTTCCCGGCAAAATAGAGGTCAGGCAAACCGTCCCGATCCAGATCACCAGGAATGCAGCCACGAACCTCACCGCCTTCGTTAAAATTCATCCCATCCAACTTCCAATCGTGAAGCACATTCCAGTTCGCATCGTCAAACATCGTAGACACATTTCCATTAGGCGTTATCACCCACAAAAGACCTTTCGAATCGGATAAGTAAAGCTCATCTACTCCATCCTTATCAAAATCCACAGCCGGAATCAGACTCTTCACAGTCGCACCTACATAGTCTGCCGGAGTCGGAGTCCACGTATTTACCACTTCATAGGTGTCTGTTCCTGTGTTCTCATACACACGAACATCCCCGGTACCTTCGTTCCACATGATAATTTCCTTATGTCCATCATGATCAATATCCGTAATACCGAAGCCTGAGTTCTTCGCGCCCGCCCAGTCATCTGTAAACTCTACATTCCATACCGGATTATCAAGATCGGAATTGCTCAACTCAAGAATCTGCAGGAATGTACTGGCACCGCCACGATGGGTCAGCACCATCTCCACATTGGCATCATCATCCATTTGTACGTATTGGACGTTGTTTTCCAAAGCCACATAACCGCCGGCATCTCTGGGTATGTCCCACGTTGCCGTGGGAGTCTGGGGCAAACCGTTGTCCGTACCATCCCACTCCCAAACGTAAAGGTTATCCACCCCAACAACCGTTTGCATAATTGCCGTGATTTCCGAAAAACCGTCATCGTCCCAATCCGTCACCATCAGCCCACGCTCACCGCCGCCAATGTCAGCAGGATCAAACTGGTAAGCCCACACTTCTGTGTAACTGTTGTCGTCATCTGCCTCAAAGAGACTGATCTTATATACCGTCGAACTCTCATTCAGTCGCTCGTATACCAGCATCTCTCCCCGGCCGTCTTCATCAATGTCAAACCCTACTTTCAGCGTATAGCCACGACCATACTCTTCATCATCCGCTTCGTGCCAGGCTAAAGTCAGATCGGCATTGTCACCTGAGGGAGCCTCATCGGTCAGGTCAAACTCAAAGACATAGAGTCCCAAGAGGTTATCAACCGGGTTTGCACCGGACCAGGGCACTGTCGCTACTATTTCCAGATGTCCGTCATTATCCATATCACCTATACTCACATTAGCCGGACGG
>ERZ813253.263-NODE-263-length-20375-cov-6.026324_pt1 | contig 20375 bp, 21 predicted proteins | sample MGYA00520893_ERZ813253 | MGnify/ENA primary metagenome ERZ813253 (study PRJEB31669, sample SAMD00080414) | marine metagenome | biome: oceanic hadal pelagic zone biome; feature: marine hadalpelagic zone; material: sea water | place: Pacific Ocean:Izu-Bonin Trench...
GAAGTCCTGATCGAATTATACGAAACCAAACGCTATACCAGCACTCAGGAAAAAGGTTGGCTAATCCGAGCAGCCCTAGCGGTTCTCGATGACTCTACAGGTCCAACGAGCTTCTCCCTGGATGGCCTCTCGATAAACAAGCGGGAGCCTTACACAGTCACCTACAGCTCCCTGAAAGACCGTGGTGGCGTGACGTTGCGGAATGACAACGAAGCTCCTCTCTTCGTCACGCAAACTGTGACCGGTATCCCAGCCAATCCAATCAGGCCACACGCAGATGGTTTCACTATCGAGCGTGAATATTTTGACGGAAACGGCGAACCGGTCGATCCCTCCACAGTAGCTCAGGGCACCCGGATGATTGTCAAGTTATCGATCACACACGAGAACGGATTTAAAAAACGCGCGTTGGTCGTCGACCTGCTGCCCGCAGGTTTTGAGATCGAGCCCGCCTCCATCGGCGGTTTGACCAGCGCGTTACTGGACAAATATTTCAAGGACCGCGATGAGCCAGTATTTAAGGCTGAACGAGACGACCGCTATGTAGCCGCTTACGACCTGCCGAAGGCCGAAGGCACGATCACCTCAGTCTATGTAGTGCGCGCAGCAATTCCCGGGTCCTATATCCACCCTGCCCCCAGTGTGGAGGATATGTATAAGCCCGAGTATTCGGCTATCGGCAAGGTCGGTGCTGTCACCGTGACCGAGGGCGCGCCCGAGGAGCTACAGACCGCCACCATTGTGCCTGTACCCGAGCCGGCGACAAAGACCTCGGCTCAGCCCGTCGTGGGCATCTATCCCCCGGCGTACCAGCCCGGAGACCGGTTCAGGGATTGCGACGTTTGCCCGGAGATGGTTGTGGTGCCGGCGGGCTCGTTCACCATGGGCTCGACCCAGGCCGAACGAGCCTGGGCGGTGGAGATGGGCGACAGCTCGGAATGGGCTGATAACGAAAAGCCCCGGCATCGGGTGACCCTACCGGCGGCGTTCGCGGTGGGCCAATACGAAGTGACCCGCGGCGACTTCGCGGCGTTCGTCGCGGACAGCGGCTATGCGACTGGAAAGGGCTGCTGGATCTGGGATTTCGATAAGGCTGAGTGGGCCAAGGATGAGGACGGCGACTGGCGCGATCCGGGGTATTCGCAGTCGGACGCCGAGCCGGCGGTCTGTATCAACTGGAAGGATGCGAAGGCCTATGTATCCTGGCTTTCAAGGGAGACGGGCAAGGGCTATCGGCTGCTGAGCGAGGCGGAGTGGGAGTACGCGGCGCGCGGCGGCAGTCTTTCAATGCGCTATTGGGGCGATGACTTGGACAACGAGAATGGGTGCGTTTATGCCAATGTGTTGGATCGGACGCGCGCGGACGCGCTCAACTTACAACAAACGAAGGAAAAAATATTCATGTGCCGCGATGGTGAGGTATATACGGCACCGGTCGGTTCGTACCGTCCGAATGGCTTCGACTTGCACGACATGCTGGGCAACGTCTGGGAGTGGGTGGAGGACTGCTGGCATAAGAGCTACGCGGGGGCGCCTACGGACGGCCGGGCCTGGACGAGTGGCGGCGAATGTAGTCGCCGTGTCCTGCGGGGCGGTTCCTGGGACAACTACCCGGGGGGCCTCCGCGCGGCGGACCGCAGCAGGGGCGGCGTCGACAGCCGGGGCAACAACAGCGGGTTCCGTGTCGCCAGGACGCTTTTTACTCCTTGAATCTTATCCCCTTTACCCCTTGGGGTCTGGGGCATAGCCCCAGCGGCGATTTTGAATTTGCCCTAAACCTTCTATAGTTCTGTTCAAGGGGGAGATCGTTTGGCTGACTGGCTGCCAATGTTAAACATGCGTATCCAGCGTTCGTTGAGGACCGCCACCGCTGTGCTGGCGGGGCTGGTCTTCTGCGCCATCACCGCGCCCGTCATCGCCGCCGAGAACCCCGATGGTGTTGCGGTCATCATCGGCAACAAGGCTTACACACACCCCGACGTGCCCCAGGTATCGTTCGCCCACCGCGATGCCGACGCCATCAAGCGCTACGTGATCGAGACGCTTGGCTTCCGCGAACGCAACGTTATCGACCTGCGCGATGCGACCCAGGCCGAGATCGAGGGTGTATTTGGCAACGAGCGCAGCTACAAGGGTGATCTCTGGCGCCGCGTTCGCAAGGGCCGCTCGGATGTGGTGGTCTTCTACTCGGGCCATGGCATGCCCGGCTTACAGGACGGCCGCAGTTATCTGCTACCCAGTAACGTCCCGCCCGGGAGGGTCGAGATCAGCGGCTATCCCCTCGACGTGCTCTACGACAATCTCGGCAAGCTCGAGGCGCGTTCATCTCTGGTGCTGATCGACGCCTGTTTCTCAGGCGGCTCTGCCGGCGGTACGCTGGTTCCGGCGGGCTCCTTTGCCGTGGTGCCCAAACAGGCCATCCCAGTGCCTAGCAGCCTCACCGTGCTCACCGCCGCTGGCCCCGACGAGATTGCCAGCTGGGACGAGGACGCCAAGTACGGCCTGTTCACCAAGCACCTGCTGAAAGCGCTCTACGGCGCTGCCGATGGCGCCGGTTACCGATGACTCATTGTTTCCCTATGTATGGGAGCATGAACTGCCCGGTGTTCTCAATCGGGCTATCGAGGGCTTACGCCGCCTACGTCAGCGTGGACGTTTCAAACAACCCGATGATTGCTTGATGGCTCAAGAGGACTGGTTGGCACACGCCAATCCACTTCCTGCTTTCATTCGTGAAGAGTGCACGAAATATCCTGGGGTGCATGTGCCGCTTAAGGATTTTTACAATCGCTTGATTGGTTGGATTGCCGTTTCTGGCATCCGTTACAACCCCGCCCGCAACAACACCAAATCAAATCTAGAAAACCTGGGATATGAAGTCCGTCACCAAAATACAGGAGCGGAAGTCTACGGCCTTGAGCTTATCGAGCATCAGGTTTCCCTGCCGCCGTGATGCCTGGGGCCAACATGCCTCGGCCCACTGCCCCAGTCAGAAAGTGATGAAAGTGACGAAACTTTTCCTATCTATCGCGTACGGAAAAAAAGAAATTAAAGAAATAGTTTTATTCGTATGTAAATGGTTTGGTGGAGAATCGTCACTTTCGTCACTTTTGCAGAAGAGAGAAGGGGTGGCATTCATACGAAAGGAGTGAGGCCGACTCGCTATCGGCCGCCGCTCTCAGGATTTCGGCCCTCGCCCTCAGCAAACCAGCTATGGCGTGCTAATCTCAACCGATGCTGCGCATAGCCATCCTTGCCATCGCCATCACATTATCTGCACCTGCACAAGCAGACATCACCGGAACAGCATCGGTGATCGACGGCGACACCATTGAGATCAATGGCCAGCGCATCCGCTTCCACGGTATCGATGCTCCCGAGAGCAAGCAGACCTGTGTGGCTGGAGGTGAAGTGTGGCACTGCGGCCAACAGGCGTCACTGGCACTATCCGACTTCATCGGCCCGTCTCCGGTGGCGTGCGAGGAGCGGGGGGCCGACCGTTACGGGCGCGTAAAGCCCGGTGGCTTTGGATATAGAGCGCCGCCATGACCAGCGCCGAAAGGCCGAGGGCCGGCCAGACGAATGCGGCATAGCCGCCCATGGAGAAGAACTCAGTCATGGCCATGGATATAAATTGGACAGCGCCGCCACCAGGTCGGCCATCATCGCATCCGTATGGGCCGGAGACGGGGTGATGCGCAGGCGTTCGGTGCCGCGCGGCACGGTCGGGTAATTGATCGGCTGAATATAGATGCCGTAGTCGGCAAGCAAGCTGTCGGTGACCCGCTTGCATTTCACCGGGTCGCCGACCAGCACCGGCACGATGTGCGTCTCCGACGGCATGACCGGCAGGCCGGCCTCGTCCAACAGGCGCTTGAGGGCGCCCGCGCGCTCCTGATGGCGCTCGCGCTCGATGGTGCTTGATTTGAGATGCCGCACCGAAGCCAGCGCGCCGGCGAGCAGCGCCGGAGGCAGCGCCGTGGTGAAGATGAACGACGAGGCGAAGCTGCGTACCGCATCGATGATCGCCGGCGACGAAGCGATATAGCCGCCGAGCACGCCGAAGGCCTTGGCCAGGGTGCCGTTGATGATCGTAATCCTGTCCATCAGGCCGCGCGCCTCGGCGACGCCGCCGCCGCGCGGACCGTAAAGCCCGACGGCGTGAACCTCGTCGAGATAGGTCAGTGCGCCGTATTTATCCGCGAGATCGCAGAACTCGGCGATCGGGGCGATGTCGCCGTCCATGGAATAGACCGATTCGAAGAGGATGAATTTGCCCCGCTCGGGGCCGATGTCCGACAGCAGCTCCTCGAGATGCGCGGGGTCGTTATGGCGGAAAATGCGTTTCTCGACGCGGCTGTGACGAACCCCCTCGATCATCGAGGCATGGTTCATGGCATCCGACAGAATGACGCAATCGGGCAGCATGGCGGCCAGGGTCGAGATCGCGGCGAGGTTGGCCACGTAACCCGAGGTGAACACCAGGGCGGCCGGCTTGTTGTGAAGATCGGCGAGTTCGCTCTCAAGCTCGACCAAGGGGTGGGACGTGCCGGCGATATTGCGCGTGCCGCCGGCGCCGGCGCCGTATCCCTCAATCGCCGTGGTTATGGCCCTCAACACGGCCGGATGCTGACCCATGCAGAGATAGTCGTTCGAGCACCAGATGACGATATCGCGCTGATGATCCGCGTCGTAACTGGTGGCGTATGGGAATTGTCCGGCGTGGCGGGCCAATTCGGCGAAGATCCGGTAACGTCCCTCTTCCTTGAGGCCGTTGACCTTATCCGCGAAATAGCCTTCGTAATCCATATTGATCATCCGATTGCGTCGTTCTTGGCCGAAAATTCGGGACTCTCGATTAAGGCGCCGGCGATGACGTTTATGCCGGCAACCGATTAAATATGTGCCATTGTCATTTTCTTCCCTTTAATTCTGATTCCGTGGTTGCCGAGTACTGTCGAACCGAGCGGTCGCGGTTGTTAATGCTCGACCCGGATGTTAAACATAGTCAGGTCATCGTTGCCTGGGAATCTCACGTAAAGCTCGACATCGAACTCACCCTCTATTTCCGGGTGGCTCGACACCTGAAGGACGCTGCCTTCATGGGCTGGAGATAGAATCCGGTAGTCGACGAATGCATCCTCATCTGTAGGGATATATTTGACGAAGGCCCCGAACCGACTGACGTTGATGGGCTGTGTCATGGCGTTGAAGAGGACCAGCCTGAACCCACAGTCCTTCGAGTAGATCCCTTCGACATGGTTGGTCTTATTTGGGGCCATGAAAAATGTACCGCCGTACTGTCCGGTGTGGATTTCGTGGGCTCCCTTCATCCCGGCCATCTGGTCCATATTCATGCCTTCGCCGGTGTTCTCGTCCATTTTCATCCCGGCCATCTGGTCCATGTTCATGCCCTCGCCGGTGTTCTCGTCCATTTTCATCCCGGCCATCTGGTCCATGTTCATGCCCTCGCCGGTGTTCTCGTCCATTTTCATCCCGGCCATCTGGTCCATTTCCATGCCCTCGCCGGTGTTCTCGTCCATTTTCATCCCGGCCATCTGGTCCATTTCCATGCCTTCGCCGCCCTTGAAATGGGCGCCGCCAGGCTGCATTTCCGCTTTCATGGTCAATTGAATTTTCAAATTGCAGGCAATGGAACCACCCGAGCCGGCAACGACGTCTGAAACCGTGCCGATGGTCAAAACAAACAATGCGGCTCCGGCTACGGTCGCTTTCAATATGTACTTCATTGTTTTCTCCATCTTATTTCCTGCAACGATACACGCAGGTTGCTCCTCGGTAGGGGGGCGGGGCGGCGCCACAGCCTGACTAAGACGCTTCATTCCCGGCCCAGTTCTTGCTCAAGGTTCTCGATGACGCGGCGCACCGCGGCGGCGTTGGTCAGTATGTCGGGTTGGTGTTGCGCCGACAGGGCGATCAGGGCTTCTCGCAGGGCGCTGATTTCCCCCGTCGCCTTGGCGTGCTGCAACCTAACCGCACAGGCTTCAAGCGCCCTGGCGGACTGCCACCGAACCCCGGGGTGGTTGTCGCTGAGGAGAGCCTTGGTCAGGATGGGAACAACGCTCTCGGTTGCCGGACAAACCGAGCCAATGGCTTCCGCGGCCCGCGCCCGAACACCGGGAAATTTGTCGGTACGCAGCACCTCGACTAGCACAGCAGAAACTTCGTCGGTGGCCGACCCTATCCGTTCAAGGGCTTCAACTACGCGCCAGCGAACCATCAAGGAATCGTCCAGCTCAAGCGTCTCGATTAGCGATTCAATGGTGCCGTCCGTCCCGGCACCGACGAGACCGAGGGCTTGCGCGGCATGACCGCGAACCGCCGGATCGACGTCCCAATCCAGCGAGTAAACCAGAGCTGAGACGACTGTCTCGGACCCGACCCCCAACCGCCCCAAATGCTCGGCGGCGCGCCAGCGGGTTTCCGGCTCCCCGGCCTCGCCCAGCGCCTCGACCAGCTGTTCGACCGTTACCACGTGATCGGTCGCCCTGGAGGCGACAGGCACGGTTAGGATCAGTGCAATGCCGGCCCAAACCAGCAGTCGACCGATCATGAGCCGATACGGACGACGCGTGGCGCTGTCTTCTCCCGTTTCATTCGCTCTCCAGCAACGGCTACCGGCGAAGGCGCCTCGATCTCATTCGATGCAGGGGACGGGCGGCTAATGCTCGCTCGACACAGACGCAGTGAGTTGACCGTCACCAGCAGGCTTGAGCCCGCCATCAGCCCGGCGGCGGCTATGGGCTGCAGCAGGCCCGCGGCGGCGAGAGCCAGGGCCGCCAGATTGTAGCCCAGGGCCCAGGCGATATTTGTCGCGATGGTTTTCCGGACACGCCGCGCCAACTCGATCGTCCAGGGCAGGCGGGCCAGGGCGTGCTTGGGCAATACGATGTCAGCGCTTTCACGGGCCAAGTCGGTCGCCGTGCCGACCGCGATGCCGACGGCGGCGGCGGCCAGCACAGGCCCATCGTTCATGCCGTCGCCAACCATGGCAACCGGGCCTTGCCGCCGAGCCCAGTGCCGCAAGGCATCGACTTTATCCGTCGGCGACAGGCTTTCCCGCCAGCGTTCGATTCCAACCACACCAGCGATCCAGGCAACGGCGGCCGATGTGTCGCCGCTCAACAGGCAGGTATCAAGTCCCATTTTCCCGAGGGCGGCAACGACCGATCGAGCCTCCGTCGCGGGATCGTCCGACAGAAGTAATTGCCCGTGGATGGTGCCGCCCCAGCCCACATATACCGAAGAGCAACCCTTGGGAGCGGCGGACGACCCCGCGGTGACGCCCGCCGGATCGAGCCAGCAAAGCGATTTCATAAGCGTCGCCGACCCCATCGCGGCGGAGACTCCGCCAATCTCGCCGACAACCCCTTCTCCCGGGCGCAGCGCCAAGTCGTGGGCGTCAGGCAAGGCCAGCCCACGGGCGCGCGCCGCCGTGGCAATTCCGCGGCCGACCGGATGGTCCGAACATCGCGCCAGCGCAGCCGCCACAGCCAATAACTCGTCTTCCGCGACAGCATGTTTGACGACGCCTTGTAGCCGCATCTCACCGGTTGTCAGCGTGCCGGTCTTATCGAATGCCACACCCTGGATGCGGGCCAACCGCTCGAACACGCCACCGCTGCGGATCAGCACCCCGCGTTGCGCCGCCTGCCCCAGACCGATGGCCGTCGCGAGAGGCGCGGCCAGTCCCAGGGCGCAGGGGCACGCCACGACGAGGACCGCGAGGCCCGCCATCAGGGCCTGGTCGAGCGGCCCCCGCCCGCCCCAGAACAGCACCGTGCCGGCGGCCAGGATCAACACTGCGGGCACGAACACCGCCGCCACCCGGTCGACGAACAAGCCGGCCAGCCCCTTGCGGTCCAGCGCGTCCCGCACCAACTGCCCGATCTGTCCCCAGCGCGTCGCCGCGCCCGCCTGAGTCGTGCGGATCAGGAGTTCGCCCATGCCGTTGACGCTGCCGGCGAATACCGAAATTCCCGGCTGCTTGGCCTGGGGTTCGGATTGACCGGTCAGCACGGCTTCGTCGCACTCGGAGCATCCCTCGATCACCACCCCGTCGACCGGCAGCCGCTCGCCGGGCCGGACTCGCACGATGGTTCCCGAGGTTATCGCCTGCACGGACTGTTCGATGTCATGGCCGTCCTCCACCACGACCACCCGGGCGCGTTCGGCCGCCAGCATCGGGGTCAGGCTGCGCATTGCTTTAACCCGGCCGATGGCTTCGAGATATCGCCCGAGCGTGAACAGCACCAGGACCATGGCAACCGTATCGAAATACACGGCAACGCCGCCGCTTATGGTTTGTTGAACGGAATACCCGTAGGCCGACAGGGTGCCGAGGCTGACCAGGCTGTCCGCGGTCACCCCGCCGCCGCGCGCCGCGCGCCAGGCGCCCGCGAAAAAGGGCTGGCCCAGTATGAAAAGCAGCGGGGTGGCTAATCCCCACAGAACGAAATGGATGGCCTGCACCAGCCCCTGCTCCTCAGAGCCAAAGGTTCCCGAGTAGATCAGCAGGCTGAACAGCATGATATTCATGGTCAGGAACGCGCCGACCCCGAGGCGGATCAGCAGGCCGACAGCCTCGGGCTCCTCCCGCTCGCCATGGCTGACCTGAAAAGCCAGACAGCAGCCGTAGCAACAGAAGCAGTGAGATTTACCGTATATTTCCCGTGTCTGTCCCGGACCGCTCAGGGGGAGCTGGCAATGGTGGCACAGCGCGGCGCTCACATCATGGCTCCATGTCCAGCGAACGGTATCACGCCGCGGGCGACGGTGATCGCGCCGAGTACCAACAGAAAGGCACCGGCGATCCAGACGCCGCGACGGCGCCATGCAGGCCGTAGAATTTGCCCGCCCGCCCCCATCATCAGCATCGCCGGATAGGTCCCGAGACCGAAGGCCAGCATGGTCAAAAACCCCTGGAGCGTATCAGCCGTTGACGCCGCCTGGGCGGCAAAGGCGTAGACCAGCGGACAGGGAAGCCAGCCGTTGACGACCCCCAGGGCGACCGGCGCGCTTCGACCTGGTGCAACGATCAGATTGCGCAGCGACACCACCATGGAATTGCCGCCAAAACCCGTGACTAACCGATGGACGCCCTGTAAATGGCCGAAGAACTGCAACCCCATGACGATCATCAGCCCGCCCGCGGTCAAAGCGAGAACCCGCTGGCCGGTGGCAAGCGAGCCGGGCAGGGCCTGGCCGACCAATCCTTGACCGAGCGTGCCGGCCAGAGCCCCGATGAAACAATAGGTGGCTAGTCTGCCGGTATTGTAGAGCAGGTGACGCTCGACTGTCGCCATGCGGCCGGCGGGATCGCGACCCAGCGCACAGGCGAAACCGCCGCACATTCCCACACAGTGGAAACTGCCGGCGAAACCGGCGGCAAGGATTATAAAATAGTATGTCATTCAGTGCGCCTTAAGCGCCGACGGCTACTCCTTGATGGCCAGATACGCCACCCAGGCGAAGAAGCCGACTGTCATGACAACGTAGATCGTAAAAGCGATTGTCTCGGGACCCGACATCTGAGTGCCTCCGTTACTTCAACGCGACGCCAACAACATTGAAAGTCAACTCGAACAAGAGAAACGCGAGGTTCACGAACGCCACTCCCATCACCAATTTGGCCGCTATCATCGATCATGTTCCTTTTCGTATAACTCCGAGCAGACCCTTGCTCGGTCAGGCCCGCTATTAAGCCTAATAGTCCAATCCGGGGCCCAGGCCGCCCCAATAGGTGAAGGCGTAATAGAACGACCAGAAGAAGAGGATTGCGTATACCACAAGCAGCCAGCGGTCGACTCGACCGTGACGCCCCTTGATATGACCGCCGCCATACGATTCTATGTGCTCATGCGGCGGCACCGGATCCTTGCCGCCTGGATTACTATCCGGCGCGTCATCCAACGGTTGTGTCTGTTGGGTCATCGTCCCTCACCTCCGCGCGATATGCTTTATATTTGATGGCCTCGACGTCAACGAATTCACCTGAAAGAGCCGCCCATATGAACAGGCTTAGTGCGCTTAGGCCCATAAACAGAGCAACGAGAAACTGCATAAAAGTCAACTCAGCCATCGTCATCTCCTTTCAGATCAGGGTCCACGCGGGCGGATGGCGCCATCTCGTTCCCGGTGTCCACGATCTCCATGCCGCGACGGTCCGCCCAGGCTTCACCGCCATAAGCGACACTGCGCGGGCCGCTTAACTGCGGCGCATACGCCTGTTTAGAGGTCGAGGCCGCCAGACCGGGATCGTTCAGCGCCGCGCGATCCACCGCGGGAATTTGAAGCGGCTGTCCGGTTAGTGGATCGGTGAAGGCGGATAGCGACAGGATATAATAGGCCAGCGCCCAGCGATCCGCCTCCTTTATTGGTTTCGCGAAGGACGGCATCGGTGTGCCCCGCAGGCCATTCGTCACCGTTCTGAAAATGTCCGCGGCCATGGGACCCGACTTGAACTGGCCCGTGGTCAGGTTGGCCGGAGGAATTGGATAACCGAAATCGTCCTTCAGGCCGGCCGCTTTGTCACCATCGCCCTTGCCCGTGTCACCGTGGCACTCCCAGCATTTAGCCTGCCGCCAGACCTCGCGGCCGCGGGCAATCATCGCTTCCGAAGGAGTTGGAGGCTGGCCGATAAAAATAGGCGCAGAATGCGGTTCCTCGACGAAATACAGATAAGGACTGGATGGATCACTGCGGTCCACCGCCAGTACGTATTTAATATACTGGACGACGGAAAGCCGGTCTTTCTCCGGCAGCATGTGCCATGTGGGCATGGCGGTGCCCCTTACGCCCCGTATGATGGTGCGCAGCAGGTCCCCATCGGTTGGCATCGAACCGGACGGCGTAGTGTGAAACTTGAACACGCCAAGGGTGAAGTCCCGTGGGCGCGACTTGTACATGAAGGTGGCGGCGGGACCATTGCCGTCGCCTTTGACCCCGTGACATCCCGCACAGCGCCGCTCGAAGACCTGCTTGCCGTAGCTGATATATTCCTCCGATCGCGGCAGCGAGACCTGCGTCACCTGCATTAACTGGGGCTCGAACCGATCGCGCCACTTGCCGCGATTCATTCCGAGTTTCTGGACATAGGCGACAAGCCCCTCGAGTTCCGGGGTGACCGCGGCCAACTGGACGGAAGAGCCGGTAAATTCATCATTCGGCGTGAAGATGACCGGATATTTGCCCCGCTCCGCAACGAACAGCAAGCCATCGGCGTTGGGCGTGAGATTGATCTTCTCCGTGCTGTTGAAGTCGAACATCGCTTCGCTCACCGGCGTGCGCGCCAGGGTCCGCACTCCGGCGTCATCGGTAATGACCGGGACCGCCTCCTTTGGCGCGTCAAACAGCCCGACGAACCGCGGCATAATCGAATCCGGGACCAGCATGCGCGGATTCCAAAAGTGGGCGAGATGCCATTCATCGCTGTATTTCAAACCGACACGGATCAGATCGGGCCCGATACGGCGGGTCGAAAACAGGTGAGGTATATCGAAGGCGTATTCGCCGGCTTGGCTGACCGGCCCCCAACGGCGCGATTCACCGGTAATCGGCCGCACAAACTGCGAATGACAATACCAGCAGCCTTCCCTGATATATATTTGGCGGCCGAGCGCCTCCTTCTCGGTGTAGTCGGTCGCCACCGCCTCCATCCATTTCAGCTCGCCAAGATCGGTGCGCACGACCTTGGTAACCTTCGCGGAGCGAGACTGGGGTTCCAGCATGGGCAATACGCCCTGAGTGAAAGCAGCGAGGCTTATCATCAGGAAACCGGAGCCGAGGGCGATTGTGCGCATGTTCATTCCGCGGCACCCCCGGCGGCTAACGCGCCCAGCGGGACCGGCTCCGGCTTGACGATCACGGTCATCATCAGGTTGAAGACCAACAGCGACATCCCGACATCCATCGATATCCCGGCCACGGTACGCACCAGCCAGTAAGGCAGAATCGACACCAGGGAATCCATCCACTCAACCCCGGCCATCCACATGTAGCCCTGCTGCAAACCAGCAGCCGACAGATCAATCGCCATGATGGAAATACCCATGGTGATGAGCCAGAACGACCAGTTTCCGAGCTTGAAGGACCAGAGTTCTCGACCGTGTATTTTCGGCCACACATAAAGCGTGCCGCCGATAGCCCAGATCACGAAGGTGCCGAATACCGTCAGGTGCGAATGGCTGATAACAAAATCGGTGAAATGGGTCGGTTCCTGGATGGATCGTAACGCCTCAAGTGACCCCTGGAAGCATCCGATGAGATACATAAGCGATCCCATGATCAGAAACTTTGCCGGCAGGTTAGGGCCAAACTGGTGCCACCGGCCAATCATGGTGCCAAAGAAATTCTGCAGCACGGTCCATACCGGAATGATCAGAAACATAGACGTGATGATGGACAGGGTTTCGGCCCAGTCGGCGATCGGGCTGAAGAGATAATGGTGGATGCCGACGAAGGGATAAAAAAGCGCCAGCGACCAGAAACCGATCAGCGACAGCTTGTGGCTATAGATCGGATTCTGAACGCTGGCAGGGAGAAAATAGTAGATCAGCACATAGCCGGCCGGGGTGATCCACAACCCCACGATATAGTGGATGAATAGGCCGTGCCAGGCGGCGCTGTTGATCCCGGCGAACGAGTAGGGGAGGATGAACGTCCCCAGGATCAGGTTCATGACGGTCCACACCATGGCCGCGACCATGTACCACATGGCGACATAGAGGTGTCGTTCGGTACGCCTGGCGACGGTCATCAGGAACTGTATCGTAATCGCCACGAATACAAAGAAGATGGGAAGGTCGATGAAGAACGGAAGCTCGCCAGCCTCGAGACCCTGATTATATCCGAGCGCAAGCGACGCCATGCCGGCGATCAACGTGATATTCCAAAGCCAGACCAACCAATAACCGAGGTTGCCAGCATACATTCGAACGCAGCAGAGCCGGGGTATGATGTAGTAGCATAGCCCGAAGAACAAAGTCGAAAAGGCGCCGAAAATGACTCCGTTGACATGCATCGGCCGGATCCGGCCGAAACCCAATTCCAGGGCCGTACCGAGATAATCCGGGTAGCTGAACTGCGCCGCCATCGTGACACCGAAGGTCGGCGTGACCATGAGCCAGAACAGGCCCCAGTACAGCCATAGCCGGACCAGTGGTCGATCAACCAGATCGTCGAGTTCTTCGTGGGTTAACTCCACAGCACGTTCGGCCATCCCCGCTACCCCTAACTAATTTTTGTCGCACCACCCGTTAACCGCATTCCGGGCCCGTTATCGAGCCCGGTTTGCGTGGATTACCGCCTGGCATTCACCGGGCGCACATGAATCCTAGTGGTTCCCACTTAACGCTTGAGTCCCCCAAGAACCTATGGCCTGCCTGGGGTATTGCCCCTTTTGGACGGTACCAAATGTTAGATTCCATCCACTAGTGTCGTCCTGGATCCAGCTTCGAGCCCCTGGTGGACCAGTACATGTAGGCTTCCAGCGCTTTCATGGCGTTGGAATCGGAACTGATTTTTTCACCTTGGTTCGGCTTTTCTATGCACCAGTTGGTCATGTCCCGGAGCGTAGCGAACTTGTTCATCTGCTCCTGGAACTTGGGAAATTCGTAGGGATGGGTATCCGCCGCCCGCGGATGGCACATGGCGCAGGCCATCCCGGTTTTAGAGAGCGTGACACCCATCGCCTTTTCGGTCGCCGGGTCGCCGTGGAACAGCAGATCGCCGAGCCGGACCTGTTCCATGAAGACCTGATCGAAGGCGTTGAGCGTGATCGGCGAATGCTTCGCCTTGTGAGCCATGGCCGGATCACTGAAACCGGTAATCAGCACAGCGGCGACACCCGCCATGACGAGGCAACCGCCCGCCAGTAACCTTATGCGACTAGAAAATTTATTCTTCATAACTATTCCTCCTGTGGCGCTAATCTCCGATAGCGCTATTTCGGTGGGGAGGCCTTCGAACGTCGGGGCGATACTTTGACTTTCTTGCGTCAGCCGCGCCCTGCTCTGAGCCCGAAGACCTCCAATACATCGTTACTAGTAGGGCCATTGATTATCGGCGATGCGTTGGTTCAATACCTGATTGCCGTTATCGCCGGCCCCTGAATCGACCTGGGTTTCGGCATAGATATCCTTCCGCCACATCATGTACTCGTTCTCAGTTCGCTCGGCCTCTGTGACGGTGAGCGTAGCCCAGCCGACTCCGTCGAAGTGATCGCCGGGATCCACACGCACCATGGGCGTGGTCAAATTCGGCACGCCCGGGGCGTACGGCCATGGCCAGGAGGTCGCCAGCATGCCGATAGAGCGCAGGGTGCCGATCTCGTTATAGAGCACCTGATGGGTATGCCCATGCACGTTGGTGACGTTGCTAAACGGCCGGAGAATCTCATGAACCTCCCGCCAATCCCGGATCCAGAAGTTCCACGGCGGGTAGTATTCGTACAAAGGATTATGGCTGAAGACGATCACCGGATCGCTCTTGGGCCAGTCGGCCAGGGCGCTGTTGAGCCACTGCTGCTGCTTCGTGCCCAAGCCAGCCCAGGCGCCAGCTACCGTGCCGTCCAAGGCTTCCATGTGGCCCATGCGCTCTACCGGCGACATCTTCTTGGCCGTCCAGTAATCGGGCGCCTGCCCGACGGTGTTCAGCCCGATGATCCGGACACCCTTGTGGTCGAATGACCAGGGGCTGCCGCCGAAACTTTTTTCCCATGCCGCCCCCATGTCCAGGTACCAGTCGTGCTCTCCAGGGATGAAGTACTTTTTGATCTTCACCTCTGCCAAGAGGTCGGCCCCCAGCTGGAGCTCATCCTGACGACCTTTCTGGGCCAGGTCGCCGCCGAAGATCATGAAGTCGGCCGGCGGATCCATGGCTTGGACTTCCTTGAACGCCCGCACCACCTTGTCGACAAAGCGGGAATTAACGCCCTTGGCATAGAGGTGGGTGTCGGACACCCAGGCGAACTTGAAGCTCTGCCCGGCTCCATACGCTATGTCCATGGTGTTGATGAGCGGCATCAATCCATAGGCTGCGGCGCCGGCGCCCACTGCTGTCCCTGTCATGAGAGATTTATGAAGGAACGTGCGACGGGTCAGGCTGGTCGAACTGTCGGGACGATCACCCGGCCTGCGCAACTCTTTGTGCATTTCTCGTCTAATCTGGTCGATTTCAGACATCTCGATTCTCCTTCGTTGCATGAATGAATGATTGTCCTGCTTAGGCGAACTACATTTTCTCCAATTCGATAAACATCTCGGTCGTCTCTCCCGCCCTGACGACAACCGCCTGTTCGACGGTGCCTGTATACTCCTGCCAGACAACCAGGGTGTACTCGCCCGGCGGGATATCAGTGATATTGAACATGCCGTTCTCGTCGGTGACCACGTAATACGGACTGTCCGCTACATGAACCCAGGCGAGCATCCAGCCATGGGCGTCACACTCGATGCGGACTAAACCCGGCCGCTTGAGATCGGCTGAAATCGTCTCGTTCTGATTCGGCATCGCCAGGTTGAAGGCCGTGCGTTTGCCGTAAAAGCCGTGGGTATTATGGAGGATCGGATCGGAATTCAGGATATCGAGCGACCCGCGACGAATCACCTGAACATGCGGCGCGAACTGGCATTTTTTCTGGTCCAGTACAGGTGTCATCTGAGATTCCGCAGCCTCCCAAGCCTTGCCGCTTCCCACCTTCTTCAGGTAGGCGACCGCCTGCCTGACGCCCTTGTCCTCTCCGACCACGATGAGAGAAACGTCACGAATGCCGCCGCAGACCTGCGGGTCTTTGGTGGGGATGATCTTTCTCGTGGGAACCGATCCGTTGAAAACAATCTTACCGGCGAGGGTCCCGCCGCCCGCGACAGGGTCCACCTCATAGGCCTGCGCCTCATGCACGAACATCGCGACGGCGGTTGCCGCTACGATAAGGACCATCCACCGCGAACAAAATCCCGACGAATTCCACTTGAATGGTTGACTGATTCTACTCACGTCCGAAAGCCCCCCCCAATCTAATAGGTTTTAAAACTGAACCTCTTGGGCAGTATATGACCCGCCGACCGCATGTTAGGGTCGGTAATGGAAGTAGGCCTATTCGGGTTATCCCGCGCCGCGATTAGGGAAAACCCTAATGCTGGTGAAGGGATATGACTATTTTAAACAGATGAGCCAAGGACTTAGCCTGCATTTTCTCCATTACCTTGGCGCGGTGGGCCTCAATGGTTTTTTCGCCGACCCCCAGGCGGGCGGCGATCCTTTTGTTGGGTTCACCGTTCAGGATCAAGTCCAGAACCTCCCGCTCGCGCGGCGTAAGCAAATCCTGCCGCAAATGGATTTCCGCGTCGTGGACGTGTTCAAGGGTCGCCACCGCACTTTGCTTTACTGCCTTTTGAACGGCATCGAGCAAGAGTTGGTCGTCAATCGGTTTTTCAAAAAAGTCATAAGCGCCGGCCTTCATGGCGTCGACCGCCATATGGACATCGCCATGGCCGGTGATGAAGATGATCAGGAGTTCATCAGACCGCGCGGCAAGTTTTTTTTGAAGCTCAATGCCGCTCATGCCGGGCATCCGAATATCGAGCACGATGCAGCCTTGCTGGTTGGGCTGGCAAGCCTCGAGAAACTCGTGGGCGGAGGCAAAGGTTTTCACCGGCAGGTTCACGGATGTCATCAACCAATGCAGGGAGTCGCGCACCGCTTGATCATCGTCAACCACATAAACTGTCGATTCAGGCGTGTCCATCGGAGGTCTCGGTTGTAACTGGAATGGTAAAGTGGAACGTCGCGCCCGTTCCGGCGCCCGCCGTCACCCACAGTTGGCCACCATGAATTTCGACCAGAGATCGGCAAATCGACAAACCCAATCCCAAGCCGTCGGTCCGCGTTGTGAAGAAAGAATCAAAAATATTTTCCCGGAGATCGGCCGGCACACCGTGGCCGGAATCCCGGATCGAAACCTCGATGGTGTCATCCGCCGGTATCGACGTGCATATGGTCAGGTCGCGGCGCGCGCAGTCATGGCCGTTCATGGCCTCCATGCTGTTGCGCACGAGATTCAGAACGATTTGCTGTATCTGTATTTTGTCGGCCAGCGTTGGCGGCAGGGGTTTCGCCAGTTCGAAATTGGTTTTAATGCCCTGGCTCTGTAAATCGTGCCAAAGCAGGTCTATCGCCTCGCGAATCGCGGCATTCACATCCAGCCTGGCGGTCTGCGGTTCCGCCTTCTGTACGAAACTGCGCATCCATCTGATAATCTCTCCGGCTCTGTGCGCTTCGCTCGACACTTTCCCCATCGCGTCAAGCAACTCGGCCTGCTCTCCGTTCGCCTGCTGCAGCCGCCGCATGCATCCTTTGGTATAGTTATTGATTGCCGTAAGCGGCTGGCTCAGTTCATGAGCCAGGCCGGACGCCATCTCCCCCATCATGCTGAGCCGGTGCGTATGGGCGAGTTCCGACTGGTGTTTACGCGACGTCTTTTCCGCCTGCTTGCGTTCCTTGATCTCTTCGACCAGTTCGGCATTGAGACCAGACAGGGCCTGCTTGTTGGCCTGGAGCCGGGAAATCAGATAAATCAGGTGGACCAGTAATAGCACTGAAACGATGTAGAGGAGCTTGCGATGCAGGCTTGCCCGGTACTCGATCCGCTTGTGGTGTTCCAGATAGCTGTCGCGGAGAGTATCGATCAGCGATGCGGTCGGCGAGGCCAGGAGTGTACGAAAGTTGCTGTCCCATTGCGGCGTAAGGTTCAGGATAAGTCGGCCATGCGTGACGATTGATTCGATCGGAGAATTGAGAAGTATCAAGTCTATCGGAGGGTCGAGATATTCGGGAATATCCATCCTCTCCAACCGGTCCAACAGGGCAGCGGCCGCGCCACTCACATCGCCTTGAGGATGTCTGAAGACCCGCATCATGATCGGCGACAACTGTCTCATCACCGCAGCCTGTTCGGCCGACTCGCCCTCGACTTTGTTCCACTGGCTTAATTCGCGGCTTCGGTGAATGAAATAGGCCCAGGAATTGAGCAACAGGGCGTTGCCGGTTTTGAATCGCTCGACCAGATTTTCCTTTTGCTCGATGTTGGCGCTCACGGCGCCAATCCGTTGCATCACCTGCGGCGGCAAGGCCGACGCCGTTTGCCCGGATTGCAGGCGTTCCACAAGCTCGTTCATCTCGGCAATCGCCCGGTTCAGGCTATCGTAGTGCCGGAGAATTCCGCTCCGCGCCAGGAGGAGGTCACGCCCAAGCCCCGCGTCGATTCGCTGCAATGCGCTGATGCTTTGCAAGGTGCCCACATGCTGCGCCGGATCGAGCGAAGCCCCGTAGATAAACAGGTACGTGACCGCCGCGAGCAACCCCACGATGATCGGTGTGTGCAACCAGTTTTTGCGCGTCATAAAATCCGCCTAATTGATCTCCACGTTGATCTCCAGAGAGCGCCCCTGAAATTCACCGGTCAGGGTGCCTAGGAATTTTGTGATCAGGTCAATCTCTCCTTTTTTCAATGAAATACCGAGTTGAATCTCCCCCATTTTTCTGACCGCCGCCTCGAGCTGAGCCACACTCCCGTCGTGAAAATACGGCGCTGTTACGGCAACGTTGCGAAGGCTGGGAACGCGGAATACATAGCGGTCGCGCTCGGCCCCGGTATCGAGCATACGACCCAGATCGGCGCGGGTGATTGTGCTCCGTCCGGCGAAGTAATCCTTAAAGATACCGAGCTTCTGGAACAGGTTTCCGCCGACATTAACGCCTTGGTGACAGGACACGCAGCCGAAGTCCTTGAAGAGCTCGTAGCCGCGTTTCTCGTCATCGCTCAGGGCGTCTGCAGTCCCACGCAGATACTGGTCGAACCGGGCATTAGGGGTTAGCAGTGACCGCTGAAACTCCACGATGGCATTGAGAACGCTTTCTTTAGTCAGCCCGTCAGCATAAAGGCGGCGAAAGTCCTCGACATAGTCCTTGCGTGCCCGGAGTTTGGGTAGAAGCTCCGCCCATGTGGTGTTCATCAGGTCGGTCCGATGGAGTATGTCGTCGGTCAGTTCTTCGAATGTGCGGAAATGTCCACGCCAATCGAGTCGAAAGTTCAGCGCGCTATTGAAAACGGTGAGCGTGTTGATCGCGCCGGTCTCGCCCCTATAGGGCAACGACAAGGGAAGACCATCATGCCCCCCTTTTTCCAGATTGTGGCAGGAGGCGCATGACAGAGAGCCGTCGCTCGACAAGATAGAATCGTGAAACAGTCGACCGCCGAGCGCCGCCTTGTTCTCGTCGACCCCGGTCTCGAAGGGAATCGGATAAATAGGTTCGCTGGTCAGCGGGTTAGCGAGTGCGCCGTCGAGCCGGACGATGGGCGCAGCGGACAGTTCGCCGGAAAGGATCCATCCCAACTGGGCGAAGCAAAACAAAAGGCATGCAACCGTTCTCAATCGTCCCATCGCTCCACAATCCCGCCATCAGGCGCCGTTGCGCCTGATGATCAATCGGAGCTTGCGAGTCAGGCGATGCCATTCAAACGGTATCTACCGCAGTGAACCCGCCAGCTTTTGCCGTCGAACACCGTACCGGCTACCTCGCCGATGGACATGGCGCCCTTCACGGATATTGCTAAACTTAATAATCACTCCAAATTGCAATTGTCCAGTCCACAATCACCTATGGACGCCCCAGCGTGTTAAGCGGATAGCAGAGCACGATATGGTGGGCTAATCTCAACCGATGCTGCGCATAGCCTCCTTGTCATCGCCCTCACATTGTCTGCACCTGCACAAGCTGACATCACCGGCACAGCATCAGTCATTGACGGTGACACCATTGAAATACATGGCAAGCGCATCCGTTTCCATGGCATCGACGCCCCGGAAAGTAGGCAGACCTGTGTCGCTGGTGGAGTGGTTTGGCGTTGCGGGCAACAGGCATCACACGCCCTATCAGACTTCCTTGGCCGTTCACCTGTAGATTGCCAGGAGCAAGGCAAGGACTGATACGGGCGCACCATCGCGACATGCTACGTCCACGGCGAGGACATCGAGGCGTGGATGGTGCTGAACGGTTGGGCGCTGGCGTACCGCAAATACTCAAACGATTACGCTGGCCAGGAGCAATCTGCCAAGACGGCGCGTAGGGGCATCTGGCGTGGTGAATTCGTGCCACCTTGGGAGTGGCGGCAGGGAAAACGAATACAGGCCTCCACGGTGCCGGACAGCGCCGATGGATGCGCCATCAAGGCCAGCGTCCGCATGAAGTTGGCGAGATTGTAGGCCAGAGCGTGAAGCTGGAGCCGAACGGCGTTGTTGCGGAACTTGCCGCAGGACAGCCGGGTCCATTTGAGGGCGTGTTTGCCCTCCTTG